>Ga0256406_1000027_pt1 | contig 251476 bp, 207 predicted proteins | sample RumenRJG_03DNA_FD_185986 | JGI IMG/M metagenome (GOLD analysis project Ga0256406, IMG submission 185986) | Bovine rumen microbial communities from Lethbridge, Alberta, Canada - RJG_03 | ecosystem: Host-associated > Mammals > Digestive system > Stomach > Rumen | place: Canada: Alberta... | reverse complement strand
CTCGGACTCGTGACCTCCTGCGTGACAGGCAGGCATTCTAACCAACTGAACTAACGCACCTTGTTGGCTTCATTTCTTTTTTGCGAGTGCAAAGGTAGGCATATTTTCTTACTCCACCAAATTTTTCGTGATCTTTTTGCAAAAAAAATGCATCAGATAGACATTTCGGTACTTATCACCATCAAAAAGCCAGTCTTGGAGCTCGGTATCACGCTTAAATCCTACATCCTCGAAGAGCCTGACACACCATGGGTTATCAACGCTCACCAAGACATAAAGTTGATGGATATGAAGCACTGAATGCGCATAATCCAGCATTTTCAACATTGCAGCCTTGCCGTAGCCTTGGTCACGGTACTGTTGCCTTACAACGATGCCCACCTCTGCGCGTTGATGCTGAGGATTGAAATTGCAAAGGTCTATAATACCGATAAACAACTGCTCCTCATTCGTGATGATAAGCCGCAGTTGTTTGTCGGTATAGATATCCCCTGTCGCGTTCGCAATATATTCGTGCAGAGCAAAGCGAGAATAGGGCATATTCGTGTTGCCCACTTTCCATATATCCCGATCATTCTCGATCACATACATGAAATCGAGATCCTCAGGTTCAACGGCCCTAAGAATGACAGAAGGTAAATGCTTATCTGAGTTCATTTTGCTTTTATTATTTCCTGCTCGGTAATGATCATGTTCTCCTCCGGATAATAGACCGCCATCGATACTTTATCAGCAAAGTGATCATGCATGGCCGAGAACATCTCCGCGTAGGAGAAAGCCGTAGCATCAAAGACCATATATACCTGTTTGCCTTGCCACGAGACCTTGTTGCCTAATGCCAAAGCGTTGGCATCATGATATTCGGCCCACAATCCCTTCTCTAAGGCTAACGCCTGGCAGCGCTTAACATGATCCGGCCTGACATGAAAGACATAGAAAGCATCCGTAACTTTTCTGTCGACCAGTCCCATGCTCTTACGTGCTTTCTTGAAAGCTACCGAGCACAGCGCCATCCAAGCCATGCCATTGACGGAAAAACGCAGCAATGGCAGCAACCATCGATATGGCTCCTTGTAATGCTTATAACAAAAGATGAGCATGGCTTCATAGAAGACATGAACATAGCGGAAGCTCGACTTCTGCGTCGACTCTCCTTTATAATGAAGAATACGCAGCGGCAGATACCAGTTCTCCCACCCTCCTTTTAATAGCCGATAGCTGAGATCTATATCTTCACCATACATGAAGAAGTCCTCATCAAGAAGGCCAACAGCATCTAAGGCTTCGCGTCTAAGCAAGAAGAAAGCACCACTCACCGTTTCTATTTTTCCAGGCTCATCCCACGGCAACCAACTCATATAGTATCTGCCCATACGATGATTATTAGGGAAACGTGAGCACAGCCTTGTAAACTTATAGAAAGCTGTCATCGGCGTAGGGATACCACGCCGCGATTCCTTGGCATCTGTTCCCATGGGGTTCATCATCCTTACCCCACATCCACCTGCCTTCGGATGAGTGTCCATAAACTGCAAGGCACGCGAGAGCGTGTCTTCGGCTACTATCGTATCAGGATTGAGAAGGAGCACATATCGGCCTCCACTCTGCCGGATAGCACGGTTATTGCCTCTTGCAAAGCCTAAGTTATGGTTGCTGCTGATAAATTTTACTTTAGGAAACAATGGTTGAAGGCTCTCTACCGTCCCATCATTTGAATGATTATCAAATACGATTACTTCAGCATCCAACCCCGTGATCGCTTTTTCCACAGAAGTCAGACACTGCCAAAGATAATCCTTAACGTTATAGCTTACTATAATAATGGAGAGCTGCATCTATTCCTTCTCTTGATTGGAAGTCTCTTTAGCTGCTTCCTGTTTAGATGTCTCTTGATTACATCTTGCCTTCGACGGATAGACAAAACAAAGGCTCAGCAGTCCTATGATACCCATGTAACCAAAGGCTACATTCATGAACTGATAATAGAGCCAGCAGTTGACAAGCATCGGCAGCGTGAGCATCAGCAATCGCACACTACCCCACTGACGTAAAGCTAATTCTGCAGAAGATTGAAAAGCACGCTTGATACCTTGGAACTTGAAAAGGCGCAGCGATACAGGGATAAGACAGATCGTGATGAGCTCCATGGCTATCGCCACGTAATACTCATTTAACTTATTATCATGCCATCCACCGGAGAGCAGGATATCGTTCTCGTATAATATAATGATGCAGAGACAGACGAGAATCGGAATCCAAAATTCCAATAACAACAGTCTGCGAGGATTATTTTTCATGTTCATTTAGTCCTTTATGGGTGTACGGTTGACGATGGACCGGCCTAACGTTACCTCATCGGTATACTCAAGCTCATTGCCCACACTGATTCCGCGGGCTATGACCGTCTGCTTGACATGATAAGGCTGAAGCTGGCGGGAGATATAAAAATTCGTGGTGTCTCCCTCCATGGTCGAACTCAGAGCAAGAATCACCTCATCTATTCCACCTGCTGCAACCCGCTGCACAAGAGAGTCAATCTCCAGGTCACCGGGCCCGATGCCATCCATCGGAGAGATGATACCGCCTAAGACATGATACAAGCCATGGTAAGCCTGAGTGTTCTCTATGGCCATCACATCTTGCACATTCTCTACGACGCAAATCGTCGTGCGGTCACGGCGCTCGTCAGCACAGATAGGACAAATATCAGTATCGCTGATATTATGACAAATCTTACAATGCTTGATGTCGTGCCGCATCTTAACTATAGCATCGGCAAAAGAATCGACCGACGCTACAGGCTGTTTAAGCAAATGAAGAGCCAGACGCAGAGCCGTCTTAGGCCCTACCCCTGGCAGTTTTCCAAGTTCATCCGTAGCACGACTCAGCAGCACAGAAGGGTACTGCTCCATTAGTCTTTGCCCAAATAGATGCCAAAGCCAATACGCAATCCAATCGTTGAATAATCGGAATGCCTCTTGAAGCTCTGCTGATAGTAGATGCTCGGCTCAATAGTGATTGTATGACTCAGGAAGAAGGCATAACCAATCTCTATTCCCGGCATAAAATCGTTGTAACTACTGTTAGCATGTACAAACTTTGCATTAGCACCAAGGAAGATGCCGTTCTGCGTGATGTAATAGCGGCCACCAACACCTGCAGTCAGTGTATTATCCATATCCTTACCCGGATGATCAAAACCTGCCACTCCATAGACAAGCAGATTATCGGCCAGGAAGCGACCAGCCATCGCATTGACACCGAATTTAGCCTCTGTAGAACCATTATAACTGAGGTCTAACCCCGTAACCGAGGCACCTATATAGTTCTTGCCTTCTTCAAACTGTGCACTTGCCGTTATTGTGGCAAGGAGAGCGATTGCCAAAGTCAAAATCTTTTTCTTCATACTACTTAATGAATAAAACGAATGAAATAATTATTTATACGCCTTGCGATACCACCACAGGAACCACACACATGCGATGACAACGCTAATGACGGAGCCGCAATAGCTCACCGTCGTATTTAGTTCAAGTGCCATCGGTGAGACGAGGAGGAACGTAAAGCACACAGCCGTCATGAAGAGTGCGGGGATGAGTGTGATGATAAAAGGCTTCTTTTGCTGAACAAGATAAACCGTGATGGTCCAAAGGGTGAAGACAGCGAGCGTTTGGTTAGACCAGCCGAACCATTGCCAGATCGTATTGAATCCGTCAGGGTTCTCCATCTGCCACACGAGCAGTGCAATAGCCGCTGCGAACATCGGGATAGCTACCAACAAGCGCTTGTGCACGCCTTTCTGACTGAGATGCAAAGCATCGGCAATGATCAGGCGGGCAGAGCGGAAAGCTGTATCTCCACTTGTAATAGGAGCAGCTACCACACCAAAGATAGCTAAAACCCCTCCAAAGAATCCAAGCCACCCTGTACAAACTTTTTCTACGACATTTGGTGCCGTAAAATACTGGATAAGACTCTTACCGCCATTGGTCTGTGCCAGGAACTCATTGATACTGTTTGCATCCACGACCTGACGCCAGCCGCCATAGTAGAAGAAATAAATGGAGACGGTAGCCCAGATCAATGCCACAATACCTTCCGTTATCATAGCACCGTAAAATACGGGGCGACCTACCTTCTCACTTCCCAGGCAACGGGCCATCAACGGGCTCTGTGTGCCATGGAAACCACTAATAGCTCCACAGGCGATCGTCAGGAACAAGCAAGGGAAGAGTGGGTTCTTAGCGATATACGACTCCGTACCAAGCAGCGACTGCGGTTTGTTGAGATTGCTTGCATCGAGATTGCTCCAAAGCTCCGGTAGAGCGGGCATCTTGACATAGAGACAGACCATCAGTGCCACAGCCATAAAGAGCATAGCAAAAGCAAAGATAGGATAGATCTTTCCAATAATCCTATCGATAGGAAGAAGTGTAGCTAATACGTAATAAGCGAAGATAGCACACACCCAACCTAAGGTTGTCCAACCAAAGTCTTTCAGCACCAAGGCAGGGCTGTAGACAAACACCACACCTACCATCATCAGCAGAAACACGGAGAAGACAAGCATCACTGCTTTTGTACGCTTACCCAGATAAGTACCGACGAGTTCCGGAAGATTGGCACCATTGTGGCGTACGGAGAGCATACCCGAGAAATAGTCGTGTACGGCTCCTGCAAAGATACAGCCAAAGATAATCCACAGATAAGCCACCGGGCCATACCATGCTCCCATGATAGCTCCGAAGATAGGGCCTGTACCGGCGATATTAAGAAACTGTATCATAAACACTTTCCACGTCGGCATGACAATATAATCCACCCCATCAGCATTGGCGACTGCAGGAGTTGGACGGTCGTCGGGCTGGAACACACGCTCCACGAACTTACCGTAGAGGATGTATCCCAAAATCAAAGCCACGAGGGCAATTGTAAAAGAAATCATCTTTCTTTAACCTCTTACCTTAAAATCTCAGTTCTTTTAATATATCTGCCATCTTCTGCTTAGTCTCAATGTTTGTAGGAACGAGGGGCAGACGCAACACGTTCTCAATCATACCCATATCGTTGAGCAGTGCCTTCACACCGGCGGGGTTACCGTCGACAAAAAGCAACTTGTAGAGTTCGGTAAACATATGATGGATCTTGCGGGCTGCCTCATACTCACCATTGAACTCCAGGCGGATCATCCTTGAGAACTCCTTTGGAAGAGCATTACCAATGACAGAGATGACACCCACTGCACCACTGGCAATCATCGAGAACGTCAGGGCATCATCACCACTGATAACCTCAAAGTTACGTGGTTTGTTCTTCAGAATCTCATCAATCTGCTCCAGGCTGCCCGAAGCTTCTTTGATACCCACGATATTCGGGAAGTCAGTAGCGAGACGGACGGTTGTCTCTGCCTTCATGTTGACGCCCGTACGTCCCGGCACATTATACATCACGATAGGCAGCGGAGCTTCCTGAGCGATGGCCTTAAAATGTTGATAAAGTCCCTCCTGAGAAGGTTTGTTATAGAACGGGCAGATACTCAGGATACCGTCGATGCCATCCCAGTTGGTCGACTTCATCTCATCTATCACGGCACGCGTGTTGTTGCCACCACAATATTTGAGCAATGGCACACGTCCTTTGTTAACATCCTTGATAACCTCCGTGATCTTGTCTTTCTCATCACGAGTAAGACACGGAGCCTCTGCCGTAGTGGCGAGAATGCACAGGAAGTCAGCATTGTTGTTGATCTGGTAGTCTACAAGCTTTGCAAGCGCTTTGTAGTCGACCTCACCTTCCTTTGTGAAAGGTGTAATAAGGGCGATGCCCAAGCCTCTGAAAATATTTTGTGCCATATATATAAAATGTATAAGCGTTTTGACGTGTCTAACGTCAGTTTTGATGCAAAGTTACTCGTTTTGTTTCTAATATCAAAGAAAAATAGCTATTTACTTCCTATAAACAACAAAACCATGGACAAAAGTACGAGAACGAGGTCTACGGCCTTGGCCTTTAGATTGTGTTCATGGAAGAAGACGGCACCAAAGAGGAAACTCACGATGACACTGCTCCGACGGATCATGGATACAATAGAGATCATTGCCCCCGGCAAGCTCAGCGCATAGAAATAAACGAAATCGGCGGCCGAGAGAAAAATACTGATACCCACAATCGTCCAGTTCCAATGAAACTTGTCCTTCGTGCGTCGTGGCAGCCAGATGATGAGAAGCATCACCAACATCATAATCGACTGGTAGATATTGTACCACGACTGTACCGCCATACGATCGAGTCCTACTCCACCATTGGCAGGCGATGCCATGAGATACTTATCATACAAGCCACTGACAGCACCTAAGACTGCAGCGAGGACAATACAACCGATCCATTTGTTATGACTGAAGTTGATACCCTCGCGCTTGCCTGACTTGCTGAGCATAAAGAAAGAGGTCACCGCCACTGCCACACCGGCCCACTGCCAGGCATTAAGGCGTTCACCGAAAACAAGCAAGGCACCGACAAGCACCATCACCGGACGTGTAGCATTGATTGGGCCAACAATTGTCAAGGGAAGATGTTTCATGCCGATATATCCAGCAAGCCACGAGGAAAGGACGATGACGCTTTTAAGAATAATGTATCGGTGCATCTCCCAGCCACCTTCACCAACATGGAACGTCGAGCCAACAGGAAGTGTCCCCGCAGCCGAGAGGATGATTAATGGCAAAAAGATAAGGGAGCAAAAGACGGTATTGAGAAAAAGAACAGGAATGACAGCATTACCCTGTAGCGCTTTCTTCTTAAACGAATCGTAGAAGCCTAAAAGCGCCGCTGACATAAAGGCTAAAAATAACCACATGAAGACTTATGCTATAGAACGAATACAATGATATCTTATTGTTCGACACGTGCCGAACAATCGGCCGACACGTGACAACCAATCGGCTGACACGTGACAACCAATCGGCCGACACGTGCCAGCAAATCGGCTGACACGTGCCGGACAATATTGTTGCGTTTGATGGATTAGAACGGCAGGTCGTCAGAGCTGTCGCCACCAAGCGGATCTTGAGCGGCAGTGGGCTGAGCTGTTGCTGCAGGAGCAGCACTCTGTGACGGAGCGGCAGGAGCAGCACCGAGCTGGCTTGCTGGCTGTGCGGGAGCAGCTCCGGTGTTCACTGCATTGGGATCAATGTGGTCGCACTGATAGCAGTTGATATCATTGAAATAGCGGTCCTGCCAAGGACGGGCATTGATGTCAAGCCAGAGATGGACGGTGTCGCCCTGGTGAATATTGAACTGCTGCAGACGGTCTGCACCGAACACACGGAAGACACATGCGCGAGGATACTGATCCTTCGTCTGAATGACAAATTCCTGCGACTTCCAGGCATTGCCTGTACGCTGAGAGACACCCTCCTTAGCGGGATATTCCTTGATAATTACTCCCTCTACTTCTATTCCTTGTAAAGCCATAATTATGTTTTGTTTATTAGATTGATGTTTATTTCATGCAATTAATATTATGCGAAATTAAGGAAAAAATCGGTCATAGCAAAGCTTTTGAGCAATTAAAAATAGAAAAAACAAAAAAATAATATTGCAAAGGCTACATTTCGTGGAATAATTCGTATCTTTGTCCGACATAAGTACGTAATTATCTAAATTGATATAATAATATTGATATAATAATAAAACTAAAGATACGATGAGATTCACACTTTCCAGCACGGCGCTCAACAGCCGTTTGCAGACCCTTGCGAAGGTCATCAACAGTAAGAACTCCCTGGCCATCCTCGAGAGTTTTCTTTTCCAGGTGCACGACGGCAAGATAAAGATCACCGCCTCCGACAGCGAGAACCGCATGACGACAGAACTCCCGCTTGACGAGAGTGACACCGACGGTGAGTTCGCTATTCCTAACCGCACCATCCTCGACGCTGTCAAGGAGCTCCCTGAGCAGCCGTTGACTTTCGAAGTCAATCCCGAGACCTATGAGGTAGCAATCGAATATCAGAATGGCCGTTACAACTTCACGGCTCAGAACGCTGAGGAATATCCGCAGAAAGCACCTATCGCCGATGACGCCAAGACGATCACCATCAGTGCCAAGGTTCTCTGCGACAATATCGCTCGTACCATCTTTGCCACGGACAACAACGAGATCCGTCCCGTGATGAATGGTATCTATTTTGACCTGCTCCCCGACTGTCTGGCTTTCGTAGCTTCTGACGGTCATAAGCTCGTGCGTTGCCGCTACACAGCCATCAAGAGTGAGGAACATGCTTCGTTCATTCTCCCGAAGAAGCCCGCTATGCTGCTGCGCACCGTGCTCGACAAGAGCGAGGACGACGTGACGATCAAGTTCAGCAGCAACTCCGCTGAGTTCTATTTCCCCAACGGCACACTCTCCAGCACACTCATCGAGGGTGTATTCCCGAACTACAACGCCGCCATTCCTACCGATAACACCAATGAGCTCGTCATTGACCGCAAGGCACTGCTCGGCGCTATCAAGCGTGTGCTCCCGTTCGCAAGCATGAGTTCACAGCTTATCCGTTTCCGTCTCGAGAACGGCAGTCTTGAACTGACCTCCGAGGATCTTGACTTCGCCACAAGCGCTAAGGAGGACATCGTTTGCTCCTACAGCGGCACCCCGCTGCAGATCGGTTTCCGCGGCGATTTCTTCTCAGAGATCCTCAACAGCATCACCACCGACGACATCAAGATGCTTTTAGGTGATCCCAGCCGCGCAGGCATCATCCTGCCTACAGAGCAGCCTGAGAACGAAGATATCCTGATGTTGATCATGCCGTTGCTTTTAAGTGAGTAAAGGATAACGATTATCATGCGACTGAATTTAACAAAACCCCTCGTAGTCTTCGATCTGGAGGCTACGGGGCTTGATTTGGTCAACGACCGGATCATACAGATTTCTTATGTAAAGGTGCGCCCCAATGACAAAGAGGGCGAGGAAGAACGCAAGAGTATCTTCGTCAATCCAGGCAAGCCTATCCCTGCCTTTGTGCAGCAGCTCACAGGTATCACCGATGAGATGGTGAAAGACGCACCGACTTTCAAACAACTCGCCAAGCAGCTCGCTGACTCGTTCACGGGTTGCGACTTCGCAGGCTTCAACAGTGACCGTTTCGATGTGCCAATGCTCGCCGAAGAGTTTCTCCGCGCCGGTGTCGACTTCGACTTCTCGAAGTGCCGCCTGATTGATGCGCAGAACATTTACCACAAGCGTGAGCCACGTAACCTCGCTGCCGCTTACAAATTCTATACGGGTCACAAGATGGAGGACGACTTCCGTGCCCACCGTGCTGACCAGGATGCTGAGGCTACTTATCGCGTGCTTATGGGTGAGCTCGACAAGTACAATCCCGATACCGTTGAGGAACCCTCCCAGGCTCTCCCCAACGACATGAATGTGCTCGCTGAGGAGTCGCGCATGAACAATAATGTCGACTTCGCAGGACGTATCGTGTGGGAGGATATGAAGGACAAAGATGGTAACCCAATGACCGACAAGGACGGCAAGCCGATGCGCCAGGAGGTGTTCAACTTCGGCAAATACAAAGGCTCTTCCGTAGCCGAGGTGCTTCACCGCGATCCGGGATATTACAGTTGGATGTTGGGTGCCGACTTCACGCTGAACACGAAGCAGGTTCTCACTCGCATCCGCCTTCGTGAAGCTAAACTGAGCATGAATGCGTAGAACAGTATCGTTTTTAGTCATCGTGATCATGACTATGGTATCCATGTCTCTGCATGGGCAGGAGCTCAATGCAAAGATCACCATCAACCACAATCAGATCAGTGGTACGGATGCGTCGGTGTTCGACAATCTGCAGCAGACGCTCACCCAGTTTGTCAACGACAGGCAGTGGACGAGCCTGCAGTTTGCCAAGAACGAGCGCATCTCGTGCAACTTCAATATCACGGTGACCAAATACGATGCTGCAAGCGGTATGTTCACGTGCAAGGCGCTCATCCAGGCCAACCGCCCGGTGTACAATGCGTCTTACACTACCACATTATATAATAATACCGACAACGACTTCAACTTCGTCTTCCGACAGTTTGACCAGTTGGAGTTCAATGAAGAGACCGTAGACAATCAGCTTACGGCCCTCTTTGCTTATTATGCCTACCTCATCATCGGCCTCGACCTCGACAGTTTCTCCCCGCTCGGAGGCAGCGATGTCTTAGAACGTTGCATGAATCTCGTCAACAATGCGCAGAACCTCGAGTTCACAGGATGGAAATCGTTCGACAACGACCGCAACCGCTTCGCGATCATCAACGACTATCTCGACGGCGCCATGCAGCCATTCCGGCAGTTGCAATACGACTATTACCGCAAGGGGCTCGATGAGATGGCAGAGAACGCTGACCGAGGCCGCGCTGAGGTCACGACAGCCATCGAGAACGACCTGAAGAAATGCCATGAGGACAAGCCGCAGAGCATGCTCCCGCAAATCTGGACAGACTATAAACGCGATGAGCTTGCCAACATCTACAAAGGCAAAGGCACACAGAAAGAGAAAGAGTCGGTCTACGAGATTCTTTTTTCCATCAATGCTTCTCAGAATAATGCCTGGGAAAAAATAAAGCAATAATCATGCTAAAGCAACACATTAATCCATGCTAAAGCAACTATATATCAAGGACTTCACGCTGATCGATGAACTCAACATCCCCTTTCATCCCGGCTTCTCCGTGATCACGGGTGAGACGGGTGCGGGTAAGAGCATCATCCTTGGAGCCCTCCAGCTTCTATTAGGACAGCGCGCCGACACGAAGCAGATCAAGCTCGGACGGAAGAAATGTATCATTGAGGCACATTTCGACTTGTCCAACTATGGTATGCAGGATTTCTTCGATGCCAATGAGATCGACTACGACCCGTCCGACTGTATCCTCCGACGTGAGGTCAGCATCACGGGCAAAAGCCGCGCGTTCATCAACGACACCCCTGTCTCACTCACGACGCTGCGCGAGCTCGGCGACAGGCTTATCGACATCCACAGCCAGCACCAGAATCTCTTGCTGCAAAAAGAAGACTTCCAACTGAATGTGGTGGATATCATTGCTAAAGATTCGAAACTCGTCGACGACTATCACAAGAAATATAAGGCATGGACCGCATCAAAGAAAGCCTACACCGACTTTGAGGAGGCATGCCGCAAGAGTAAGGAGAACGAAGAGTTTCTTCGCTTCCAGTTCTCAGAACTCGACAAAGCGAAGCTCATAGAGGGAGAAGAGCAGGATCTCGAACAGCGCTCGCAGACCATGAGCCACACCGAAGAGATAAAGACTGCGCTCTTCAATGCCTCGTCATCCCTCTCGGCCGATGAGACGGGAGCCATGACGCTCGCACGCAATGCGGCGGAGAGTATGCACGACATCGAGGAGGTCTACCCCGATGCTAAGCCGCTCGCTGAACGTCTCGACGCCGCAAACATTGAACTTAAAGATATCTCGCAAGAAATAGACAATCACTTGGAGAATGTCGACTTCGACCCACAAGAGTTAGAGACTATCAACAGTCGTCTCGACCTCATTTACTCTCTCGAACAGAAGTTCCATGCCTCGTCATCAGCAGAACTCATCGCTGACCGCGACAAGATCAAGCATCAGCTCGACAATATAGATGGTGGCGACGAGCAACTACAGGCCCTTAAAGAGGCTTGCGACAAAGCTTATACCGTCTGTCTCGATGCAGCGCGTCAGTTGAGCAGCGTGCGTAAGAAGGCCGCCAAGAAGGTTGAGGAAGAGATGAAGCAACGCCTTGTGCCTCTAGGTATCCCTAAGGTGCAGTTTGCCATCGACTTCAAGGAAACCGACTGTACGCCTTCGGGCATCGATAAGGTACAGTTTCTTTTCAGTGCCAACAGCAGTACGGCACTGCAACCCGTGGCACAGGTAGCCTCCGGCGGTGAGGTCGCCCGTGTCATGCTCTCGCTGAAAGCCATGATCAGCAAGGCCGTGAAGCTCCCGACGATCATCTTCGACGAGATCGACACGGGTGTCAGTGGCCGTGTAGCTGAAAAAATGGCTCAGATCATGCGTGAGATGGGCGACAGTAACCGTCAGGTTATCTCCATCACCCACCTCCCACAGATTGCTGCCATGGGCACGACCCATTACAAGGTTAGCAAAGAGGAGACAGCCGAGGGTACCGTGAGCCATATGCGTATGCTAACACCTGAGGAGCGCGTCACAGAGATCGCGCAGATGCTCAGTGGCAGCGATATCTCTCAGGCAGCCATAGAGAATGCAAGAAGCCTATTAAGCCTCTCCCCGACCCTCCCCTGTAGGGAGGAAAGCCTCTCCCCAACCCTCCCCCGTAGGGAGGGAGAAAGCGATAACCACAAGCATCCCAAGCAATAAACCAATAATAAAGCATCTCAATCGATAAACAATAATTAAATTAAACAGCCATTCACCTGCTCTTCGGTAATCCTCCCCCTCCCTACGGGGGAGGGCCGGGGGAGAGGCTTTCCTCCCTACGGGGGAGGGCCGGGGAGAGGCCCATATTATGAAACACTTTTTATTCTTTCTTCTATTGATTCTGCCTCTGATGGCTCAGGCGCAGCCCGCACCTGTCAAGAAGGCAGCACAAAGCGTTTTCACGCTCACGACTTACAACGCCGACGGCACCATTCATTACACGTCGCACGGTGTCTTCACAGGCAATGGCGGCGAGGCCATCGCCATGTGGCATCCATTTCAGGGCGCCACGAAAGCAGTCATCATCGATGCCAAAGGCAAACAGTACGATGTCGATGCCATGCTCGGTGTATCGGAGAACTACGACGTATGCCGCTTCCGCATCAAAGGCTATAACAACGCTGCCACCGCTCTCCCCCTGACTTCAGACAACACAGCAGCTTCCACCGTCTATCTCGTCGGCTACGACCTCAAAAAGCCGGAGATCAAGAGCGTTGCCCCGCTGAGAACGGAGAAGTTCATGACCAACTACAACTATTACGTCTTCAAGGATGTGGATGTATCGGGCTCGATGCTCGGCTGCCCCGTTGTCAATGCTGCTGGACAGCTCCTCGGCATCATGCAGCGCCCCGACGATGGCGGTGAGGCTTTCTCTGCCGATGCCCGTCTGACGACGACATTCAAGCTCTACGGACTCTCGATTAATGACCAGACCCTTCGCGCTACAGGTATCCGCACGGCGCTGCCCTCCGATGAGAAAGAGGCTTCTCTGATGCTCGTTCTGGCAGCCAGCATGACCGACAGCACTCGGTACAACGAGTATATCGACGACTACATCAAGTATTTCCCAACCTCCACAGATGGCTACAACGCCCGCGCCACGCAGTTAGTTAACCATCGCAAGCTTGCAGAGGCAGATGACATGCTTCAGACCGAGGTGAAGCGCGCTGCAAAGAAAGACGTGGCTTACAGCAACTATGCTGCCCTGGTCTACAATGCCTGCATCCTTCGTGTGGACACAACGTTCACGAAGTGGAACTTCGGCAAGGCCTACGACCTCGCAGGAGAAGCTTATAAGCTCAACGCTCAGCCAGCCTATCAGCATCAGCAAGCACAGACTCTCTATGCTCAGAAGAAATACAAGGAGGCTGAAGATATGCTGACAGCTTTGCAAAAAACCGACCTCGGCAAGACAGGAGAGATCTATTACGAAACAGCCCAGTGCAAGGCTCAGTTGAAAGCTCCGAAGACTGAAATTATGGCGCTCCTCGACTCTGCTGTCAACGTCCAGAAAGGTGCAGCCTCTGCGCCTTACGTTCTCGCCCGAGGAACCCAGTACGATGCCGATGGTCAGTATCGCAAGGCATTCCTTGATTATCTGACCTACGACTCGCTGATGAACTACAATGCGTCGGCTGACTTCTATTACACGAAATACAAGTGTGAGATGAAGATCCGGCAATATCAGCCTGCACTTAACGACATCGCCCATGCCATCGTCCTGACTCGCACCGAACCCGTATACTATGCCGAGATGGCAAGCCTACAGCTCCGCGTCAACAAGCTTGATGATGCCGTGAAGACTTGTGACCTAGCGCTCACCATTAAAGGAGCCGACCAAATCTCCGACCTCTTTATCATCAAAGGCATCGCCCTCTGCGAACAAAAGAAGACAGCAGAAGGCCTCGAAGCACTGAAGAAAGCGCAGGAGCTCGGTGACAACCGCGCAGAAGCACTCATCAAGAAATATTCCAAATAACAGCAGTGCAGGGGAGGATCCTGTGCCCTCCCTAAAATAATGTTCGACCTATTTTCCAAAGGTTAGGTCATTTTTGTGGGAGGGCACAGGACCCTCTCCCCTGCACAATAAAAAAGCGATAAAAAACTTCGAAAATATTTTGTCAGTATAGAAAAAAGCTATACCTTTGCACACGCAATCGCCGATATGGCTCAGTTGGTAGAGCAACGCATTCGTAATGCGTGGGTCCCCGGTTCGAGTCCGGGTATCGGCTCAACAGTGCGGGATTAGCACATCGGTAGTGTACGGGCTTCCCAAGCCTGGGAGGCGGGTTCGATTCCCGTATCCCGCTCCAGACTTTAGCATTACTAAGAAAGATTTACAATCAGACTCATCAACGAGTCTGATTTTTTTTGTATTTACCAGTGCCTGAACAGTTCGAAGCCAAACTTGCAACCGATTGATCGGTTTCCTTTACCATTGCTGACGAAGAGGCCGGCAGAGAGCAGACGTGTCGTAAAGCCATAACCAACCTCAAAGTAAGGATGGATATGGTGCGCATCAAGCCAAGAAACATAGATCCGCTCCATCTCCATATAATGACCTACAAGAGGCAGCCAACTGAGCAAAAGCAGCGGCGACTCATATGTGAAGTTGCCGCGGACATAATAAGGCGAAGAATCGTAGTTCTCGCTACGCAACAGTTCGAACTCACCGCTCCAGTCGTCGTTCCATCCTCCGGGGATGTTGTTCTCGCGGAAGTTCTCATAGTTGAGGAAGTAAGTGTTGCGGCCTTTATGACTATAGAAGCCGTATCCGAGCCTCATCTGCAACGACTGCAAGCGGTTGAGGTGGTGGATATACTCGGCGTTAAATTCATAGCGATCATACTGCATGTTCGACTGGTTAACCCCCGTAAAGCCGTGGTCGTAATCGGCCGTGAAGATAGGTCCTGACCACCCCAGGGGACGATACTGAATCTCAAAGATGGGCGCAAAGGCACTGTACTGCGTCGGCATATTCAAAAAGCGGAAGAAGCCGGGATGAATGGCTTTGTACTTCTGATAAAGAGTACCAACTTGAAAACCGAAGTAACTGTTGATGTCGAAATTGAACACCAATCGTGAATCCATCTGACTGAACTCGTTGATATTGGCGGGTTCTCCGGCATACTTATCGCCAGGCCTTTTCACAGCATCGAGGTTGATAGCCTCGTTGATGCGGTTATTACTGATGTGGTTGCCGTTACCAAACTCGAACTTGATATAACGGTTTTTGCGGCGGCTCAGATAATAATAAAGAGGCACACGAAAATAGAACTGCTTCAGACCGAAGGAATAACCCGACCGGAAACGGCCGAGTAACTCGCCGTCGTGTCCAATCTGGTAACTGGCGTGGATATCAATCTTGTAAGTTAATCCCCGGCGCTCACTGTAGCTCATGTAGAGCGGATTGAGAAGCGGATTGATACGAAGATAGCCTTGGTCGTTCTGTCCAAAGTTAGCCTTAATACGGTTCAGCATATTGTTGCCTACGGCATCCCAGAAGACCTTCTTGACCCAGTTCTCTTTCTTCTTGATGGTGTCAGGTTGTGCATGCTCCTGTTCCCGATCCCTTTCATTCTTCGTGGTGACAAGCTCTCCAAACAGCCGCTCCTCGCTCTCATCCAGTGTGTCAGGTCTGACCTGAGCCATGAGCAGCGGGTCATTGAGTTCATTAGTTATCTCTCGATGAAGCAGATTGCGCAAACCAAAATTAGACTTGTAATGCGCCGAGACCCGGTTGCCCATAAACTTGAACAGAAACAGCGCCTCACAGTCTTTAGGAAACAAGGAAGCCGCACTCCGCTCTCCCATCTCCATGTTGACCCAAGAGTGGATCATGTCATACTCACAGCGGAAGTTGCATCTGATGATACGACCTGTGAGATTGTCGACCAAGGCATTACCGCGGACGAGCTGTGTATTGGAGCGGCGCCCATAGAAACGCAGTTCAACAGTATCGCCACGAATCTCACCTATCTTATATTTATAGAACTTGAAGTTGTTGGGGTGGAAAGGGGAAAGGATCGTGTTACCGATGAGTGTTTCGCTATAGACTGTCGGTGTCATGTATCGGTTGAAACTCGCTAAGGTGCGGTGATAACCGGGAATATTAGTGATGCGGTTAATAGACTTGACATCGAAATCGTTGTAGTTGCGGAAAGTCAGTTTATCATAGCTCTCGGTAAGGAACTGCCGTTTGTTACCCCGAGCAATGAAATAAGCAGAAGGCACTGCCCACAGGATAGGGTTACGCTTCTCCACGCGGATATAAGCCCGGGCATAAGCATAGGTCTCTTTAGCGGCATGGACTGTGTCTATCGAGAGTGCATAAGTATGGATATGCCAAAGCAATGAGCGTTTGACCCTACTCACTGCCCCAGCTTGAAGCGACAGAAGCATCAGGATGCATACTGTCAGCCGACGTATTCCACTTATTCCAACTCGCTGAGCTCCAGCCATCTCATCTCTTTTTCATCAAGCTCATCTTTAATTTCCGGCAAACGCTTACTCTTCTCCGTGAGGTCTTCGACAGAGAGCGTTCCACTGCAAAGGGCGGTCTCTATCTCTTTCTGCTCCGTCTCCAAAGCTTTGATATCCTTGGAGAGCTGTTCAAACTCACGTTTCTCCTTGAAGGACATGCGCTTGCGCGTATCGTGATGATAGTCTTTCTTCTCCGTTTTTTCTTTTTTGACGGTGGCTTCATCCTTCTCCGACTTCAGTGCTTTCCACTCACGGTACTGCGTGTAATTGCCCGGGAAGTCTTTGATGACTCCATTGCCCTGGAAGACAAGCAGATGGTCAACGACCTTATCCATGAAGTAACGGTCGTGGCTCACCACGATGACGCAGCCGGGGAAATCCTGCAAGTATTCCTCCAAGACCTGCAGTGTCTGAATATCGAGGTCGTTCGTCGGCTCATCGAGCACGAGGAAGTTAGGATTCTTCATCAGCACCGTGCAGAGATAGAGCTTACGGCGCTCTCCCCCACTGAGCTTATAAACATAGTTCTGCTGCTGCTCGGGTGTGAACATGAAATAGTTGAGAAACTGCGAGGCAGTCATCTTCCGTCCACCACCCAGGTCGATATAATCGGCGATATCTGTAATGATGTCGATGACTTTCTGATTCTCATCAAACTTCAGTCCGTCCTGCGAGAAATAGCCGAACTTCACAGTCTCTCCGATATCGAACTTGCCACTGTCGGGTGGCACGATACCGAGAAGCATCTTAATGAACGTCGACTTTCCCGTACCGTTGTTTCCCACGATGCCCATCTTCTCGAAACGCGCGAAGTTGTAATAGAAGTTATCGAGGATAATTTTATCGTGCCCCTCGGAGTCGGTGAACTTCTTCGAGACATACTGACACTCGAAGATCTTTGAACCGATATAGACATTGCTTGCCTTGAGTCGCATCTGCCGCTCCTCAATGCGCTGATGCGCCTTGTTCTGCAGTTCATAGAACGCCTCCTCACGGTACCGAGCCTTGTGGCTTCGAGCCTGAGGCGTGGAGCGCATCCACTCCAGTTCCTTACGGTAGAGGTTATTGGCACGGGCTATCTCCGCCCGACGGTTGTCCATACGCTCCTGCCGCTTCTCAAGATAATAACTGTAGTTGCCGCGATAAGTATAGATCGTCTCATCGTCAAGCTCAAGGATGACATTGCACACATGGTCGAGGAAATAGCGGTCATGGGTCACCATGAGCAGCGTCAGTGTGGAGCGTGAGAGATAGTTCTCCAGCCACACGATCATCTCGAGGTCGAGGTGGTTCGTCGGCTCGTCGAGGATGAGGAAGTCAGGCTCTGTGATGAGCACATTAGCCAGTGCCACACGCTTCTGCTGACCACCGCTGAGCTCTTTCATCGGCTGCTGGAGGTCATCGATATGCAGCTGTGTGAGAATCTGCTTGGCTTTCAATACCCGCTCAGGATCGCCATGATGATTGAAGCAGGCGTCGAGCACCGACTCCTCGGGATCGAACTTCGGAGTCTGCTCCAGATAACCGATGCGAATATCATTGTGAAAAATAATGGAACCACTGTCGTAGCCCTCCTTTCCGGCAATGATCTCCAAGAGCGTGGACTTTCCCGTACCGTTCTTGGCGATGAGTCCAACCTTCTGACCCTCAGCCACTGAGAAGCTGATGTCATCGAAAAGGACCTGGGCTCCAAAACTCTTTGTTAAACCCTGAATATCTAAATATGGTGTCATGTGTTGTTATTCCTCAATATCGTTCAAAATCTTCCCGATATAATCGAGCACTTCTTCCTTGCCCGTCTTCTTGTCGGCTGATGTGATGAAATAAGGCGGAAGGCTCTCCCACGTGTCGAGGAGCGCATCCATCCATGCCTTGGCATTGGCGCGTGCCTTGCCTACGCTGAGCTTATCGGCTTTCGTGAAGACGATGGAGAATGGGATGTTGCTTGCTCCGAGCCAGTCGACGAACTCACGGTCGAGCTTCTGCTGCTCGTGGCGGATGTCGATGAGCACAAAGACATTGGCGAGCTCCTCACGCTGCAGGATATACGAGCGGATCATGCGGTCGAGCTTGTCGCGCTCCGTCTTCGAGCGCTTGGCATAGCCATAGCCCGGGAGGTCGACGAGATACCACTCACGGTTGATGATGAAGTGGTTGATGAGCAACGTCTTGCCGGGTACGGCTGAGGTCTTGGCCAGACCCTTGTGGTTGCAAAGCATATTAATAAGGCTCGACTTTCCCACATTGCTTCGTCCGATAAAAGCAAACTCCGGGCGATGGTCTTTCGGACACATCGTCACTGTGGGCGAGGAAATGGTGTATTCGGCTGTCTTTATTTCCATGATTAAATGTTTTTACGTGCAAAGATAATGATTATCTATTATTTTTTTGCTAACTTTGCGCCTAAATATTAAAATACAAGGTAAAAAGAAACATATTATGGCTAAGAGATTTGCCGAGCACGACCGTCTTGACCTTACCAAGACCAACGATGAAGTGTTAGCAGAATGGGAGAAGAATGATATCTTCCACAAGAGCATTGATGAACGTGAGGGTTGTCCTAAGTTCATTTTCTTTGAAGGTCCTCCTTCGGCCAACGGCCACCCCGGTATTCACCATGTGCTGGCCCGTTCCATCAAAGATACATTCAACCGCTACAAGACCATGCAGGGCTTCCAGGTGAAGCGTAAGGCAGGTTGGGATACCCACGGACTGCCTGTGGAGATCAATGTAGAGAAGGAACTGCATATCACGAAGAAGGATATCGGCACGAAGATTTCCGTTGAAGAATATAACCGTCACTGCCACGAGGATGTGCTCCGTTTCACGAAGGAGTGGGATGAGCTCACGAAGAAGATGGGCTATTTTGTCGACCTCGAGCATCCTTATGTGACTTTCCACAACAAATATATCGAGACACTGTGGTGGCTCCTCAAGCAGCTCTACAACAAGGGCCTGCTCTATAAGGGCTACACCATTCAGCCGTACTCCCCTGCCGATGGCACGGGTCTGAGCTCACACGAGCTGAACCAGCCGGGCTGCTACCGCGACGTGAAGGATACGACGGTAACGGCTCAGTTCCTCATCACCGACCCGCGTGAGGCTTGGACAAAATGGGGCAAGCCGATGTTCCTCGCATGGACGACCACACCGTGGACCCTTCCTTCCAACGTAGCACTCTGCGTAGGACCGAAGATCGACTATGTGGTTGTGGAAACTTATAATCCTTACGATGGCGAGCCTATCACCGCTATCCTCGCAGAGAGCCGTCTGTCGGCTTATCTCGACCCCGCACAGGAGGTGAAGGAAGGCGACCTGCCTGCTTTCGATAAGGACAAGAAAGGCTGCGCCTGGAAGATCATTGACCGCATGAAGGGTACAGATCTCGTGGGCTTGCATTATCAGCAGCTCATGCCGTGGATCAAGCCTTGTGAGAAAGTGAGCCAGTATAGCCATAAGTTTGTCAACGACTATGCCGAGCAGCATCCCGAGAAGGTGTTCGCAAGCAAGGATGGCCGCGATAAGTTCGTGGAGATGGCTGAGGAAGCCTTCCGCGTTATCCCCGGCGACTACGTGACAACTGAGGATGGTACCGGTATCGTTCATATCGCTCCGACCTTCGGTGCTGATGATGCCAAGGTAGCAGCCGATGCTAAGATTCCTGCCCTTTATCTCATCTCCAAGCAGGGCGAGACCCGTCCTATGGTCGACCTTCAGGGTAAATACTATCTCCTCAGCGAGCTCGATGAGAACTTCGTTAAGCACTGTGTCGACGTGGAGGCTTACAAGCACCACGAGGGTAACTATGTGAAGAACGCATACGATCCTAAGTTCAACCCTGATGGCGTATGGGACCGCAAGGCTTCAGAGAAGGCAGAGGACCTGAACATCGTCATCTGCATGGAGATGAAGCAGGAAGGTACTGCTTATAAGATTCAGAAGATGGTGCACAACTATCCTCACTCCTGGCGTACCGACAAGCCGATCCTCTATTATCCCCTCGACAGTTGGTTCATCCGCGATACTGCGAAGAAAGAGGAGATGGTTAAGCTCAACAAGACCATCCACTGGCAGCCGGAGAGTACGGGCACAGGCCGCTTTGGCAACTGGCTCGAGAACCTCAACGACTGGAACCTCTCCCGCTCACGCTTCTGGGGCACACCGTTGCCTATCTGGCGCGATGAGAACCGCCACGAGAAGTGCATCGGCTCTATCGAAGAGCTCTACAACGAGATCGAGAAGAGTGTGAAAGCCGGATTCATGAAGAGCAACCCCTTCAAGGACAAAGGTTTTGTTGTAGGCGACTTCAGTGAGGAGAACTATGATAAGATTGACCTCCACCGTCCTTATATCGACCGCATCATCCTCGTCAGCGACGAGGGCAAGCCGATGAAGCGTGAGAGCGACCTCATCGATGTGTGGTTCGATTCAGGCTCCATGCCTTACGCTCAGCTCCACTACCCGTTCGAGGGCGAGATTGCTCCCGAAGGTCTGAAAGCTACGGGCAAGAGTGAGGCTGAATATCGTGATGAGCTTGTACACAGTACGTACACAGGCACCCCGGTGCCTCCCGCTTTCTTCCCCGCTGACTTCATCAACGAGGGTGTGGACCAGACACGTGGTTGGTTCTTCACGCTCCATGCTATCGCTACGATGGTCTTCGACTCTGTGGCCTTCAAGAACGTGATCTCTTCCGGTCTCGTGCTCGATGCCAAGGGCAACAAGATGAGTAAACACGTAGGCAACGTGACCGATCCGTTTGAGATGATCAACAAGTACGGTGCCGACCCCGTGCGTTTCTATATGCTCACCAACTCAGAGCCGTGGGACAACCTGAAGTTCGATCCCAATGGCGTGGATGAGTGCCGCCGTAAGTTCTTCGGCACATTATATAATACGTATAGTTTCTTCGCACTCTATGCCAACGTGGATAACTTCAATCCCGAGGCTGCACAGGTGCCGATGGAGAAGCGTACGGAGATTGACCGTTGGATCCTCTCTTGCCTGAACACGCTCGTCAAGGGTGTGCAAGCTGAGCTCGATGGATATGATCCGACTCGCGCAGGCCGTCTCATCGATGCCTTCGTCAACGATGACCTCAGTAACTGGTATGTGCGTCTGAACCGCAAACGTTTCTGGGGTAAGGAGATGAGTGAGGACAAGCTCAGCGCTTATCAGACACTCTATACCTGCCTGATGACTGTGAGCAAGGTCCTCGCTCCGTTTGCTCCTTTCTTCGCTGATCAGCTCTATCACGATCTCGGCGGCAAGCTCGAGAGTGTTCATCTCGACACCTTCCCGAAGGTCGATGAGTCTTTGATCGACGCTGACCTCGAGGCTCGCATGAAAGTGGCTCAGCAGATCACGTCTATGGTTCTCGCCCTCCGCCGTAAGGTGAACATCAAGGTGCGTCAACCGCTGGCTAAGATCATGATCCCCGCTGTCGACGATGAGCAGAAGAAGCATATCGAGGCTGTCGCTGACCTGATCAAGAATGAGGTCAATGTCAAGGAGCTCTCCTTCGTGGAAGACAGTGGCTTCCTCGTGAAGAAAGTGAAGTGTAACTTCCGCGTCATGGGTAAGAAGTTCGGCAAGCTCATGAAGGGTGTGGCTGCTAAGATGAACGGTCTGTCTCAGGACGAGATCTCTTCTCTTGAGAAGAACGGTTCTATCTCCTTCGATGTCGATGGCCAGCCTGTCACTGTAGAGGCTGCTGACGTAGAGATCATCTCTGAGGACATCCCCGGATGGCTCGTGAGCAACGAGGGCAACCTCACCGTGGCCCTTGAGGTAGAGCTGACACCGGAACTGAAGAAGGAAGGTACAGCGCGTGAGCTCATCAACCGCATTCAGAACCTCCGTAAGGAGAGCGGTCTCGAGATCACTGACCGTATCAAGCTCACCGTGGCTCCTCACGAGGAGACCAATGCTGCTATCGAAGCATTCGGCGACCTCATCAAGAGTCAGGTACTCGCCAACTCCATCACCGTTGCCGACAACGATGGCACAGAGGTGGACATGGACGAGTATAAGCTCAACATCAAAGTAGAGAAAGACTAATATTTCAGGATTAACATCTTATCATTCTAGATAGTCATGCAAGTAAAGCGTTACTCTGACGAAGAGTTGGAAGAGTTCCGTGAGATTATCAATAAGAAGCTCAAGATCGCACGGCAGAGCTACAACGATGCCATGGAGGAGTTGAGCAACAAGGGTAACAACACCGATGCTGATACCGCGCCGACCTACCACATCTTAGAGGAAGGCACGGAGGTCATCGAGCGTGAGAATCTCATTCAGAAAGCACAGCGCGAGTACAAGTTCATCCAGTCACTCGAGGCTGCGCTTATCCGAATCAAGAACAAGACCTATGGCATTGACCGCATCACTGGGGAACTCATCCCCAAGGAGCGGTTGCGCCTGGTGCCTCACGCCACGCTGAATGTGTCTACCAAAAACGCACGAAAGAAGTGAAGAGAAAAGGACTGGTGGCGTGGGTGATCATCATCTTGATCCTTGTCATCGACCAGGTGATAAAGCTCCACGTCAAGACAACAATGACCCTCGGTGAATCGATCAAGATCACCGACTGGTTCTATATCACGTTCATAGAAAACAACGGAATGGCTTGGGGTATGACCTTTGTCAACAAACTGTTCCTCAGTGTCTTGCGTATCGTGGCTGTGGCAGCCATCGGCTGGTTTATCTGGCAGGTAGTGAAGCAGAAAGGACGCATGATCTATGTCGTGTTTCTCTCTATGGTCCTGGCCGGAGCAGCGGGCAACATCATCGACTCGCTGTTCTACGGACTGTGCTTCACGGCTTCCACCCCTTATGCGGTCTCTTATAGCGTGCCTTTTGGCTCCGGCTATGCAGGATTCCTGATGGGTAAAGTCGTAGATATGTTCTACTTCCCCATCATCCACACGACGTGGCCCTTATGGGTGCCATTGGTAGGCGGAGAGAGCTTCACGTTTTTCTCTCCCGTGTTCAACTTCGCTGATGCCTCGATCACGACAGGGGTCATTTGCCTGTTGCTCTTCTGCTCGAAGGACTTGTCGGTCATCGGCGAGACAATCAATATCGCCAGAGGAAAACAGACGAAGGCAACTGACTCCGACCAGAATAATACTGACAAGGACAATTCTGAGGAAGACAAGAAGAAAGAATAAACTATGCGTAAGACCTTATTTTTCTTTATCGCTACATTCGTCGTAGCTTTTCTTACCGTGAGCTGCGACCACGACAAGCATATCATCTCCTCTGGGGAGATGGAAGACATCCTCTACGACTATCATCTTGCTGATGCCATGGCGCAGCAGGCCGATGGAGGGTATGCCAAGAATGCTGTCGCTTATCGGGTTGCGGTATTGAAAAAATATGATGTTTCGCAAAGCGATTTCGACTCTTCAATGGTCTACTACATGCGCCATACTGATCAGCTACACACCATGTATCAGCATATCTCCGATCGCATGCAGGAGGAAGCTGATAAATTAGGTGCAAGCTCGTCAGGAGGCGTAACGGCGCAAGGTGACTCTGCCGATGTTTGGAATGGAGAACGCTCATTTGTACTTATTCCCAATGAGCCATTCAACCTCTATTCCTTCGATCTCAAAACTGATACGACCTTCCATAAAGGAGACATTCTGCTTCTCAACTTTAAGTCTGACTTCATCTTCCAGGATGGTATGCGCGATGGCGTCGTGATGCTCGCAGTAACATTGGGCAACGACAGTGTGGCTTCCTCTGTGACCCACATCTCTTCGTCTATGGCTTCGTCCGTACAGATTGCTGACAATGACAGTCTCGGAATCAAGCGTATCCGTGGATTCTTTTTCCTTGCGAAAAACAACGATGCCAACAGCTCGTCTACAACCCTCCAACTGATGAGTATACACGACATTCAGCTCATCCGCGTTCATCCGAAAAAGGTCCCGGGGCAGCAAACGCCTATGACCCCTGCCGGAGGAAGAATTCCTGTAGACCCCAATCTGCCTGACTCTGAGAGAATGAGGCCACAGATGATGAGGTAAAGCCTCTCCAAGCCTCCCCTAAAGGGGAGGATGTTGATTACTTTATCCAGCAATGGCAGACGACATTTAGATTAAAGTAATATTGTAATATTGAAACATGTAATAACAAGACTATGAGGAAACATATACTGTTAGCAATTTTATTAATAATGGCCACAGCTGCTTCCGCCTGCACGAATTTCATCGTGGGCAAGGGCGCATCTGTTGACGGCTCCGTCATGTGTACTTACAATGCCGACGACTACGGTATGTTCATCGGCCTGGCTCACTATGCAGCAGGTACTCATCCTAAAGGCACGATGCGCAAGATTATCGACTGGGATACAAAGAAGTATCACGGTGAGATTCCCGAGGCACCGCAGACCTATAACGTCATCGGAAATATCAATGAGTTTCAGGTGACCATCGGCGAGACAACCTACGGTGGTCGCGAGGAGATGGTTGATACCACAGGTATCATCGACTACGGATCACTCATCTACATTGCTCTGCAGCGCTCGAAGACCGCACGCGAGGCTATCAAGGTGATGACTTCTCTCGCTGAGAAATACGGTTACAACTCCGAGGGTGAGACTTTCACGATCTGCGATCCCAACGAAGCCTGGATCATGGAGATGATGGGGTGCGGTGGCGACAAGAAACAGAAAGTGGTATGGGTGGCTGTGCGCATCCCTGACAATGCCATCAGTGGTCATGCTAACCAAAGCCGTATCGGCGTCTTCTCACAGTATAAGACCGAGGTGCTACACAGTAAGAATGTCGTCAGTTTCGCCAAGGAAAAAGGCTGGTATAAAGGGGCCGACAAGGACTTCTCCTGGAAGAACACCTACGCTTTTCCCGACTTCTCCGGCCGCCGTATCTGCGATGCACGCGTATGGAGCTTCTTCAACCATCATAAGGACATGAGCCGTTGGCTCGCTTGGGCACTCGGCAAAGATAAGAATGCCGAGGACATGCCGCTCTGGATCATCCCCGACAAGAAACTCAGCGTCAAGGATCTAGAGGCTGACATGCGCGACCATTTTGAGGGCACACCGATGTCAGTGGCTGATGGCAAGGATATCGGTGGTGGTATCTGGCAGATGCCTTATCGCCCCACTCCATTGTTCTTCAAGGTCAATGGCAAGCAGTATTTCAATGAGCGTCCTACCTCTACCCAGCAGACAGGCTTTTCCTATGTCTCTCAGATGCGCTCATGGATGCCGCGCGAGATCGGTGGCGTTCTGTGGTTCGGCAACGACGATGGCAACATGGTGGCTTACACACCGATCTATTGCGGAAACACCGTGCAGCCTGAATGCTACAACACTCCTGGTGCCGATGCCGTGACTTTCTCCATGAAAAACGCTTACTGGGTGTGCAACTGGGTGAGCAATATGGTTTATCCGCGCTACTCTCTCATGTTCCCGAGCTTGAAAGAAGTTCGCGACAGTCTTGACAACAACTACTTAGCTAATCAGTCTTCCGTAGAAGCCAAAGCTATGGAGCTCTATAAGACTGACAAGGCTGCAGCGCTTAAGTACCTCAACAACTACAGCAACGAGAAAGCTCAGCAGATGCTCGCCCGTTGGCAGCAACTCGCTTTCCATCTTATCGTGAAATATAACGATATGATTGTTAAGCCGGAAAAAGACGGCAAGTTCGAGCGTACACCGGAAGGCATCGGTGCTACAGTAGAGCGTCCGGGTTATTCCGAGGCATTCAAAGAGAAGCTCGTCCAGGAGACTGGCGACAAGTTCGAAATGCCGGAGAAATAATTGCTCATCCGGTATGCTTCACAAGGATTTTTTCTCACACGGATCTTAAAGATCTTAAAGATGGTTACGCTGCTTCGCAGCTACACTTACCACCGCTTTACCGTACCACGACTCAATACACAGCATCAACGCGTAATCGGCGAAGCCGACTGTCGCGAAGCGACAAATCTTTAAAATCTTTAAGATCCGTGTGAAATAATAATCCTCGGAAAAATCATAAGCACATATTCATTTCTTGGATGAAACATAATAATCCAATAATCTATGCCACAGAAAGAGATTACATTTGATAAATTTATCCGCTATAGCGGCATCGTGCTTCTCGTCATTGCCGTTATCCTGCTTGTGAAGTATCTGAGCGCTGTGCTCATACCTTTCTTTGTGGCATGGGTCTTCGCTTATCTGCTTTTCCCAATCGTGAAGTTCATCGAGAACAAGCTCCACGTCCATGTGCGCGCCCTCTCGATCATCCTTACGATGATCTTTGTCATTGCTATCATCGGAGGCATCGTCTATCTCATCATTCCTCCGATGATCGAACAGTTTCAGAAGCTTTACGATATCTTAGCCAACTGGATGCATACAAGCACACACACCAATGACCTCTCAGCCTGGCTCTCTGAGAAAATAACGGAGAACCAGCACCAGATAGAGCAGTTCTTCAAAAGCAAAGATTTCGCAGATGCTTTGAAGACTGCTATGCCGAAGGTCTTCAGTGTCTTAGGACAGACGGCCAACGTCGTCATCAGTATCGTGGCATCGCTCATCACCCTGCTCTATACATTCTTCATTCTCCTCGACTACGAGTATCTCACGACCAACTGGATCCGTATCTTCCCGAAGAAGAACCGGCCTTTCTGGCATGAGCTCGCACAGGATGTGGAGCGAGAACTCAACAACTATATCCGTGGTCAAGGCTTGGTAGCCCTCTGTATGGCCATTATGTTTTGCATCGGATTCACGATCATGGACTTCCCGATGGCTATCAGTTTGGGTATCCTCATCGGTATCCTCGATCTCATCCCTTACATGCACACCTTTGCTCTCATCCCTACGGCATTCCTCGCCATGCTGAAAGCAGCTGACACGGGTCAGAGTTTCTGGCTCATCTTCGGAATGGCTGTTGGTCTCTTCATCGTTGTTCAGATCATCACGGATATGGTCGTCACCCCGAAGATCATGGGTAAGGCAATGGGGCTCAACCCCGCCATCCTTCTACTCGCCCTCTCCGTCTGGGGTGCCTTGTTAGGATTCATCGGATTGATCATCGCGCTTCCGCTCACCACGCTTATCATCGCGTATTGGAAGAGGTATGTGACGAAGGAGGAGGGGCCTACCCAAGCCCTCCCTAAAGGGAGGGATGTTGATTACCAAAAGAGCAATCAAGAGAGCAAGTAAGAGAAGAGCACAGACAAACTTGCTAATCCACACAGATACAATTAGCCCCAGGCAAACGATAAACGTTGTCTGGGGCTAATTTAATATTCCGACTCAAGCCTTCAGCTTTCTCTTCGGCTCTTTTTCGGCTTTATAAGTAATCAACATTCCTCCCTTTAGGGAGGGCTTGGGTAGGCCTGAATTGGGTAGGCCTCATTAAATATCCCATCCCACTGCCGAAGCACCGAGGACAGCTGCCGAGCTGCCATCGAGGCTACTGAGCAGGAACTTAGCCTTACCCTTGAAGATCTTCAGCACATGCTCATCGTAAGCTTCCTTCAGAGGCTTCATCAGCAGGTCACCGGCCTTTGTCATGCCACCGAAGAAAATGAAAGCCTCAGGAGAAGAGAAGGCAGCGAAGTCAGCGCAAGCCTCACCAAGCATATGACCCGTGAAGTCGTAAATCTCCTTGGCCATCTCATCACCCTTGCCGGCAGCGATACTGACATCGAGCGAAGTAATCTTTTCCGGATCAAGCTCACGGAGCAGAGACGGACGCTTTGTCTTCTCAAGCATCTCACGAGCAGTACGTGCCACACCCGTAGCAGAGCAGTAAGCCTCAAGGCAACCTTTACGACCACAACCACAAGGACGGCCATTCTCGCCGCGAACCATCGTCACATGGCCAAGCTCACCAGCAAAACCATCGCAGCCATAGACAAGCTGACCATTGATGACGATACCCGAGCCTACGCCCGTACCGAGGGTGATCTCGATAAAGTTCTTCATACCACGTGCAGCACCATAAGTCATCTCACCAAGAGCTGCTGCGTTAGCATCATTGGTCAGTGCCACAGGTACACCGAGCTTCTCAGAGAACATGCTTGCCAAAGGCACGATACCGTCGTGACCCCACACAAGGTTCGGAGCAAACTCAATCGTGCCCGTATAGTAATTGCCATTCGGTGCACCGATACCCATCGACTTAATCTTGTCAATGCCACCAACCTGTTCAATGATAGGCTGAAGAGCTTCTACACTAGCGTTGACATAATCATCTACCTTATCATAGACCTGAGTCTTAATAGCTGTCGTTGCTTTGATGTCACCACGAGAGTCGACAATACCGAACACTGAATTTGTACCGCCGAGGTCAAAACCAATGACGTACGGCTTCATAACGGGTTCTTCCATAATGATATGTTTTTAGTCTGTTAATATTAATGTCTTCGTTAAGTCCTAATCGTAGAACCTTCTTATCACTGCAAAGGTAATAATTAAAAAGAGAAAAGCAAGTATCAAAACATTTTTTTTGCAAAAAATGAGAGTATTTTTGTTTAACCTCTAAAGATTATGTATCTTTGCATTATAATGTACATTTGATATGACACAAGAAGAAGACATTAAGAACGCCGTAAAGGTTTTGAAAGAAGGCGGCGTCATTCTCTATCCCACCGATACTGTATGGGGAATCGGTTGTGATGCTACCAACCCAAAAGCTGTAGCAAAAGTGTATAAGATAAAACATCGTGATGACTCTAAAGCACTCATCTGTCTCGTTGACAGTGATGCACGCTTACAACGCTATGTACGCAATGTACCTGCTGTAGCATGGGATCTGCTCGATGTAGCCGTGAAGCCTACCACGATTATTCTTGACGGAGCTGTAAATCTTGCTCCTAACCTCATTGCAGAAGATGGCTCTATCGCCCTGCGTATCACGAAGGAGCCTTTCTCCCACGAACTCTGCTATCGTTTCCAGAAAGCACTTGTCTCGACAAGTGCCAACATCAGTGGTCAGCCAGCTGCTCAGAACTATTCCGACATCAGCCAGGGACTCCTCGACAGTGTCGACTATGTATGCTTCTCCCGTCGTCAGGAGCATAAGCCGCATACTCCAAGTTCTATCATCAAGCTTAAGCCGGACGGTGAAGTGACAATCATTAGAAAATAATAGAATGGTGCTTGATAAGGTCATAGCGTGGAGGGAGCATAACCTCAACGACCGTCAGATGACGTCGATACTGGCTTTTGCCATCGGTGTTCTTGCATCCCTTGCTGCATATATTCTTCATAAACTCATCGCACTGATACAAAATCTGCTGACGAACGGCTTCATGGCGGACAGAGCCAACTGGCTCTACCTTGTCTTCCCGGTCATCGGTATCTGGCTGACGATGCTCTTTATTAAATATGTGGTGCGTGATAACATCTCTCATGGTATCACACGTGTGCTCTACGCTATCTCCACCAAGCAGTCGAGGCTCAAGCCACACAACTGCTGGACCTCCATTGTTGCCTCTGCTATAACCATCGGCTTTGGTGGATCAGTGGGGGCCGAGGCTCCTATCGTGCTCACGGGCTCAGCCATCGGCTCCAATCTCGGCCGCATCTTCCGCATGAGCAACCGACAGCTGATGGTGCTCGTCGGCTGTGGCGCCGCAGCAGCTATCGCCGGTATCTACAAAGCACCAATCGCCGGACTGGTCTTCACGCTTGAGGTATTGATGATCGACATGAACATGGCGTCCATCGTACCAATCCTTATCTCCACGATCACGGCTGATGTCGTAAGCTATATGCTCGCAGGCACCTCGACGATGTTCACATTCCAGCTCGACAGTGCCTGGAATGTGGAGCGCGTGCCGGGGACGATCCTCTTAGGCGTCTTCTGCGGATTCGTCAGTCTCTATTTTATGCGAGGCATGACCTGGTGTGAAGGCCGCTATGCCAAGATGCGGAAACACCCTTACGAGAAGCTCTTCACCGGAGGTATCTTGCTGAGTGTGCTCATCTTCTTCTTCCCATCCCTCTATGGTGAAGGTTGGAATGGACTGGGGATTCTGCTCAGTGGCAAGACACCTACCGACTGGGATCAGGTCATGAACGGCTCCGTGTTCTATGGTCATTCAGAGCTGCTCATTGTCTATATAGGTCTCGTTGTCCTGACAAAGATTGTGGCCACTGCATCTACCAATGGTGCCGGAGGCTGTGGTGGTACCTTCGCACCTTCGCTGTTCGTCGGTGGCTTCGCCGGCTTCTTCTTCTCCCGACTGTGGAATATGGAGATGATCGGCGTCTATCTCCCCGAAAAGAACTTCGTGCTCTTAGGTATGGCAGGCGTCATGGCGGGTGTCATGCACGCTCCGCTGACCGGTATCTTCCTCATTGCCGAGATCACAGGCGGCTATCAGCTTTTTGTGCCTCTGCTCATCGTAGCTGTAGTCAGCGTGATGGTCATCAGCATTTTCGAGCCTCACAGCATCTATGCCATGCGTCTGGCACGCGAAGGCAAACTCCTCACCCATCATACCGACAAGAGCATCCTGACGCTGATGAACATGGACTCGGTCATTGAGAAGAATGTCACAACTGTCAAGCCCGGACTGCGACTCGGCAAGCTTGTCAACGTCCTTTCAAACAGCGACTTCAACTATCTCCCTGTTGTCGACGATGACCGTCATCTCCTTGGAGAAATCGACCTGCTGAAGATCCGACACATCGTCTTCCGCACCGAGCTCTATCAGAAATATACAGCTGCCCAACTCATGACGCCTGTCCCTGCTTTCCTCTACAACAATGAGCCAATGGAGAAAGTGATGAAGAAGTTTGATAAGACCAACGCCGAGGCTCTGCCCGTGGTCGACATCAACAACCACCTCGTCGGTTACATCTCTCGTCTCCGCCTCTACAGTGTCTATCGAAAGATGGTAGCAGACTATTCGGCGGAATAAATATGAGGAAATAAGCACTATAGTGGAATAAATTGTGTACCTTTGCAAAGATTTAGCGGATTATGCTCCGCAGACAATTCTTTGAAGAGTATTCATCATGCCATTTTCAATACATATTGACATCTTAGAGCTGATCATCAAAGGCATCATCATTGGTGTAGCAGCATCAGCTCCTATGGGTCCCGTAGGTATCCTATGTGTCCAGCGCACACAGAAGAAAGGCCGCTGGTATGGCTTTGCCACAGGCGTCGGCGCTTCTATCAGTGATCTTATTTACGCCTTGATATCAGGTTTCGGTATGTCGTTTGTTGTCGACTTTATCAACAACCCCGTCTATAAGTTTTATCTTCAGTTGGCCGGTGGCGTGATGTTGCTCGTCTTCGGACTCATCAGCTTCTTCAATAACCCGCTGAAGAATGCACATACCGGCGGACAGAAAGAAAAAGGTACGCTCGTCCATAATGGGGTGACCGCTTTCTTTATCACATTCTCCAACCCGCTCATTATTCTGCTTTTCATCGCACTCTTCGCACAGTTCAACTTCATTCTTCCGGGACACCCCTGGCTCATGACAGTGGGCTATGCATCGATGGTAGGCGGCGCTCTGTTGTGGTGGTACGGACTGACGTGGATGATTGACAAGATCCGCACAAAGTTCGATCAGACCGGCGTCATCATCATCAACCGCGTCATCGGAAGTGTCGTCATCTTCTTCTCAGTGGTGAGCCTCATTGGTACCCTGTTCAATATTTATCTCTTCCCTGAATTCCAGAAATAAGCATTATCATTCTTCATACAGATACCCATAAATATGTACATAGCACAGAAACTCAGAAAGACATCCATCGCCGAATATCTGCTTTATATGTGGCAGATAGAGGATCTCATCCGCGCTTACGGTTGCTCCATCGGCCGCATCAAGCGCGAGTATATTAGTAAGTTCACGAATCTCACCGATGAGCAGAAAGAGGATGAGCTCGACTGGTTCGACAATCTCATCCGCATGATGAACGAAGAAGGAAAGCGCGAGAAAGGACACCTCAACATCAATGCCATCATCATCCAGGATCTCACCGACCTGCATCAGCAGCTGCTCGACTCCAACCGCTTTCCGTTCTACAATGCCGAATACTATAAGGTCCTCCCCTTCATTGTGGAGCTTCGCCGCAAGGGTAACGCCGACGTGGGTGAGATAGAGACCTGCTTCAACGCCCTCTACGGCAAGATGCTCCTGCAGATGAAGCAGAAAGAAATCTCACCGGAGACAGAGCACGCCCTTGATGAGATCACAACCTTCGTCGGCATGCTCTCCGACTATTACATCAAGAACCGCGACGAAGGCCTCGACTTCGGGGACGACGAATAAGGCTCACATGGATATTTTTCACATGAAACTTATTTTTCACAGCATCACCGCATAATCGTCGAAGCCGACTGCCGCGAAGCGACAAATCTTTAAAATCTTAAGAATCCGTGTGAGAAAAAGAATCCGTATGAGAAAAAATACATGTGAGAAAAGACCATCCGTGAGAAAAAAAATAGTTTGAGATAAGAAATTAAACATCATATATTATGAACATTCTTGTAACGGGCGCCAACGGTCAGCTTGGCAATGAAGTACAGTTTGTAAGCAAACAGTCAAAGAACGACAAGTATTTCTTCACCGATGTGTGTGAGGGCTATGAGAAGCTCGACATCACCGATATCGACAAGATTCGCAGTTATGTCAACGAGCACGACATCCAGTGCATCATCAACTGCGCAGCGTGGACCAATGTGGACAAGGCAGAGACAGCCGGCGACATCGTTGAGACCCTCAACGCCACAGCACCGGAGAACCTCGCCAAGGTCATGAAAGAGCGCAACGGCCTGCTCGTACACATCAGCACCGACTATGTCTTCGGCGGCGATCCTTACAACACACCGTGCCGCGAGGATCAGAAAGGCACCCCGACAGGTGTCTACGGCCTCACGAAGCTCCATGGTGAGCAAAAGATTCAGGCAACGGGCTGCAACTATATTATCCTCCGCACAGCTTGGCTCTACTCTGAGTTCGGTCACAACTTCGTCAAGACGATGCTGAACCTCACTGCTACAAAGCCACAGCTTAAGGTCGTCTTCGACCAGGCTGGCACCCCGACCTATGCCGGCGACCTTGCTGAGACCATCTTCAACATCATCGAGAACCGTAAGTACGAGGGCCATACAGGCATCTACCACTTCAGCAATGAAGGCGTGTGCAGCTGGTACGACTTCACGAAGATGATCGCGCTCATCGCCGGTCATAACAATTGCGACATTGAACCGTGCCACAGCGACGAGTTCCCCTCTCCTGTCACCCGTCCTGCTTACTCCGTGCTCGACAAGACAAAGATCAAGGAGACCTTCGGCATCAAGATCCCTTACTGGCTTGACAGTCTGAAGAAGTGTATGGGAAACATGAAACTGGATAAATAATCATCAATGAATAAACAGATAGAACGCAGGCGGACTTTCGCCATCATCTCTCACCCTGATGCCGGTAAGACGACACTGACCGAGAAGTTCCTGCTCTTCGGTGGACAGATCCAGGTGGCTGGCGCCGTGAAGAACAACAAGATTCGCAAGACGGCGACCAGCGACTGGATGGATATCGAGAAGCAGCGTGGTATCTCTGTCTCTACGTCCGTCATGGAGTTCGACTACCTGCCAGAAGGACAGACCGGCGACCCTTATAAGGTCAACATCCTCGACACCCCGGGTCACCAGGACTTCGCTGAAGACACCTACCGTACCCTGACAGCTGTCGACTCAGCCATCATCGTCGTCGACTCAGCCAAAGGTGTGGAGGCACAAACGCGTAAGCTCATGGAGGTCTGCCGTATGCGCAACACCCCGGTCATCATCTTCATCAACAAGATGGACCGCGAGGGTCGTGATCCGTTCGACTTGCTCGATGAACTGGAGCAGGAGCTGCATATCCATGTCCGCCCCCTCTCCTGGCCTATCGGACAAGGTATGAAATTCAAGGGTGTGTACAACATCTTTGAACACAACCTCAACCTCTTCACCCCCGACAAACAGCGTAAGACGCAGAAAGTCGAGGTCGATGTACAGTCGTCAGATCTCGAGCAGCATGTCGGCGAGGACTTTGCCAAGCATCTGCGCGATGACCTCGAGCTCGTCGACGGAGTCTACCCCGAGTTTAATGTCGAGGACTACCGTAAGGCAGAGGTTGCTCCCGTATTCTTCGGATCAGCCCTCAACAACTTCGGTGTGCAGGAGCTTCTCGACTGCTTCGTGCAGATCGCTCCTTACCCGCAGCCGACGAAGGCCGAGGAGCGGATGGTGAAGCCCGACGAGCCGAAGTTCACCGGTTTCATCTTCAAGATCACTGCCAACATCGACCCGAACCACCGTTCGTGTATCGCTTTCTGCAAGGTCTGCTCCGGTAAGTTCCTCCGCAACCAGCCTTACTATCACGTCCGTCTCGACAAGACCGTCCGCTTCTCCTCCCCTACTCAGTTCATGGCACAGCGCAAGAGTACCGTGGACGAGGCTTGGCCAGGCGACATCGTAGGTCTACCCGATAACGGCATCTTCAAGATCGGCGACACGCTGACCGAGGGTGAGAAACTCCATTTCCGTGGTCTGCCCTCCTTCTCTCCGGAGTTGTTCAAGTATATCGAGAACGACGACCCGATGAAGTCGAAACAGTTCCAGAAAGGTATCGAGCAGCTCATGAACGAAGGTGTAGCACAGATGTTCATCAACGAGTTCAACAACCGACGCATCATTGGTACCGTTGGCCAGCTGCAGTTTGAGGTCATCCAGTACCGCCTTGAGCATGAGTATGGCGCCAAGTGCCGTTGGGAGCCCGTCCACCTCTACAAAGCTTGCTGGATAGAGAGCGACGATGCAGCCGAGCTCGACAACTTCAAGAAGCGCAAGTACCAGTACATGGCGAAGGACATTGAGGGCCGCGACGTCTTCCTTGCCGACTCAAGCTACGTACTGAGCATGGCAGAGCAAGACTTCAAGCACATCAAGTTCCACTTCACAAGCGAGTTCTAAGGCGCTTCGCTAAAGGATAAAGCATAAAGAAGAAAGAATACAGAGAGCAAACTGCTCTAATCTGTGTTCTTTCTTTTTTATGGTTCTTAAAATTTCCGGGTTGTTGCGTGCCAATCATAGGACAAGGTTATCAGCTGATATCAATCCGAAGAGCGGAAGAACCTTTTTTATTATAATGTTGTTACACCTTGGTGGTTCTTATTGGATACGTGTTAAATAAGAGCGTTCCTGGTGCATAATCTCATCTTATTGCTAAACAATACTAAAATAACACAACAACTAAATATATTAGTTGAAAATAACGAAAGTTTTTAGTTACTTTGCAGTCGTAACTAAGACGATTCTTATGAAAAGACTGACAGCAAAGGAAAAAGAGATTATGGACATGTTCTGGCAGCATGGACCCATGTTTGTACGCGAGCTAGTTCAACTCTATCCCGACCCCAAACCTCACTTCAATACGGTCTCCACTCAGGTAAGGATTCTTGAGAGCAATGGTTTCCTGAAACACGAGGCTTTCGGAAACAGTTATCGTTATGTTCCCGCTATCAGCGAAAAAGAATATGGCAGATGGTCGTTGGGATCGGTCATAAAAGACAATTTCGACAATTCTTATCTCTCAGCCGTCAGTGCGTTCGTCAAGGAAGAGAAGATATCCGTTGATGAGCTCAAGAATCTGATTGATCAGATTGAGCGCGGTGAGTGACAAGACTTCTTTCGACAACCTAAAATAGAAACAATGGCGTACCTATATTATAACATACATGTAGCAATTCTGATAGCCGTGTTTTACATGTTCTATCGTTTGTTACTGAGCAAAGACCGCTTGCATCAGCTCAACCGGTTCGTCTTGCTGGGCACAGCAGCGGCTTCGTTCGTGTTGCCTTTGTGCGTGGTGACGATTCATCGTACAGAGGTGTTACCGGTTGTGCAGAACTCAGTGTCAAGTTCAGCTGTGACTACTGCGTCTGCCTCAACAGTTATTGCCTCACAGCCTTGGTGGCAACAGGCTCTGCCGATAGTCTATTGGATAGGTGTGATAGTCTTTTTAACATATATAACTTTCTCGCTATCAAGAGTGTGTATTCTCTTAAGCCGATGTGAGAAGCATCGGAGAGAAGACGGCACTGTGATAGCGGTCACGGACAGAGATGTTTCCCCGTTCTCTTGGATGTATTGGATCGTGATGTCGCGTAGCGATTACGCGCATCCCGACCGTGCCATCCTTTTGCATGAACAGGAGCATATCCGTCAGCATCACTCTTGGGATGTATTAATGGTGGATATTCTTACCTCACTGCAATGGTTCAACCCGGCTATGTGGATGCTGCGGTCTGATCTGTGCGATGTCCATGAGTATGAGGCTGACGCTGACGTATTGTCTGCGGGCGTGGACGCCCGCCAATATCAATACTTATTGGTGAGGAAAGCCATGGCTGCAGCAGGCTACTCGGTAGCCAATGGCATTAACCATAGCTCGCTCCGGCAACGAATAGCAATGATGAACCGCCATGACCCAGACAACTATTGTTGGATAAAAGCATTTTACATACTTCCTATTGTTGCAATTTCAATCTTCGCTTCGGCCAGAACTTTAATCGATTATAAGCTCGCACAGCCTAACCCGACTGGGACACTAAAGAGAAGCACGGTAGCAGTTCGTGAAAATGCGCCCGTCTCTAAAGCTCCGTTGAAAAATATAGATACAGTCCTTGTTGGAAAAGCAGAAGCATTGAAAGACACGACGACGGAATCGGATATTGATTCAGGGACCCGTTTGTATGATGTCTCAGAGAAGATGCCCATGTTTGTGGGCGGACCATCAGCACTTTTGTCCTATCTTGCAGCTAACACCCGGTATCCGCCTTCGGCTCAGAAATGGAATTTACGTGGTCGCGTGGTAGTTGGTTTTATCGTCAACGAAGACGGCTCTATCTCCGATGCCCAAGTAGTTTATAACGGAGCCACAGCACCTTCTTCAGGTGAAGAAAATAAAGCAGAGGAAAGAGGTGTTGCTGAAGGCCGTGCAGCCATTGAGGCTGAGGCTATAAGGGTCATCTCATCAATGCCTCAATGGGAACCGGGAACAGAGGGCGGTAAAGCCGTGAAAGTAAGATATCACGTACCCTTATCATTTAATGTCGAGTAAATATGAAGCACGTTTTAATCTCATTGTTATGCATGCTCACCCTCACAGCGCATGCTCAGGAGACCCATGTCATTGAACCGGCTAATCTTGAGGTCAAGTATGTGGCTTATTATGAAGGCGATTATCTCAAGACCCATGGAAAGTTGAGCAATACTTTTATCTTGCGCTGCGGCAAGACGACAGCTCAGTATTTCTGTAGGGAGAGCCTGTGGACAGATTCTTTAAGTTCTTCTCCAGAGGGATTTCATATCTGGTATGAGCATAAGATGGCCGAATTGAAAAAATGGGAGAATGGTGGAGACCGGCCTACCCATCTTCCTGACTATGGAGAATGGATCTATCGCACCTTATCAAGCAATGTCACGTCGACTTATCGGAGTATGATGGGCGAAGGACTTGTGATCAGAGACTCTGCGCAAATGAATTGGACGCTGGTTGACGACTCTACGAAGTCGGTGTTAGGATACGAGTGCCATCTTGCCGAGACAGATTTCAGAGGCCGGCATTGGAAGGCCTGGTACACGATGGATATTCCCGTAAGTTTAGGTCCTTGGAAACTGTCGGGGCTGCCGGGACTTGTCCTTGCTGCAGAGGTACCCGGACTGATGAATCTCAAGGCATATCAGGTAGCAACCCAGAATCTTACGCCCGTCACTTTTTATAATTACTTCGATAAGAAATTTACCGATATTCCCTTTGATAAATATCTCAGAAAGAGAGATACCGTGAGATACCCTAAAGGAACATTGATGGCCCCTCGGTTAGAGTTGAAATGATGCTAAAAATTGCTTTGCTCATAGTTTCTCTGTTGCTGTGTGTCTCTATTTCAGCGCAGACCCTTGTTACCGGCCGTGTCATTGACGACAACGGCAAGGCCTTGCCATCGGTTATCATCAAGCGATATGGTCCACAGCATAAGATGCAGGGATATGCCATGAGCAAGGATGATGGTGCCTTCTCTATCACGGCTGAGGTCGGAGACAGCCTTAATTTCAGCATGCTTGGTTTCAAGAGTCAGACATTTGCTGTCAAGGACAACATGAAACCACTGACCGTAAAAATGAGCAGTGGAGCTATTGAACTAAAAGAGGTGAAGGTAAAGTCGGACAGGGTGCATGAGCACGGCGATACAACGACATATATCGTCGGCGCCTACGCCAATAGCAATGATAGGAGCATTGGCGATGTGATCGCAAAGATGCCGGGATTCGACGTGGATAAGTCGACGGGAAAGATCAGCTATGAAGGCAAGCCCATCAGCAAGTTCTATATCGAAGGTCTCGACATGCTCGGTGGCAAATACGGGGTGGCGACGAACACGCTGCCGCAAGGTGAGGTAGGCTCCGTGCAGGTCATGCGCCATCATCAGCCCATCCGAGTGCTTGAGGACTTCACCTATACCGATGACGCGGCGGTGAACATCAAGATGAAGAACTCAGCCAAGAGCCATTGGGTGACCTCATGGAAAGCCGGCGGAGGATATGGCGACAATCATTCTGACGGTGGGGACGGCGACAACGCCTTATGGCTCCTTGAAGGGTTCGGACTGAGGCTGAAATCAGACTTCCAGACGATGCTGACCTATAAGACAAACAACACTGGCCTTGATATCAGTCGCGAGTCGACAAACCTCTTCGATCTCAGTAGTCTCGAGCGTCAGCAGCCCAAGAATTTCATTTCTTTGTCGGCTCCATCAGCATCCGGCATCAAGAGCAACCGAAGTCTCTTTAATCGCAGTCATGCGGTCACAGCCAACATCATGAAGCGTCTGAACGAAGCCTCGCAGCTGAATCTCCAGCTTGTTTATAACAATGAGCGGAACAAGGCATGGGGACAGCGGATAACGGAATATAAGAGGCTCAATGGAAGCAAGGTCATTAGCAACAGTAAGTCTTGGCGAGAGACGAACAACGATCTCTATGCGCTGCTCAAATATGAGCACAACTCAGACAAGAGCTATTTGCGCAACTCGCTGTCGGGAGATATGGAATGGCTCGATCAAAGACTGACAGAGACCGGCACTGATCCACACACTCAGCGGGCAATGGTTCCGGTGTTCGACTTCCGCGATGACCTCTACGTTATCCAGAAATATGGAAAGGCTCTATTCTCTTTCTATTCCAACAACACCATCCAGAACCGTCCGCAACATCTTTATGTTGACTCGCTGACGACGCAGAATATCTCTCAGCGGTTCTATTCTACCGATACCTATGGCATGGGCGGATGGAAAGTCGGTGCGTTCAGTCTGAGCTTGAAGTTGGGCGTCAAGGGCCTCCTGCGGTATATCAATACGTCGGCCTACGGGCTTCCTGATTCTCTCGGCAAGACTTCGGACAAGAGCCATTTCGGCTATGCCAAGGTCTACGCCAGTCCGGAGGTCGAATATGGCACGACCGATGTCAAGTTCACTGTCTCCGTGCCTTTTGAGGAATCTTACTACAAATACAGTGAGGACAAAGGCCGGAATCGTTTCGATGTCTCGCCGAATGTCAACCTCCGCTGGGATATGACGTCGAGACTGTCGATGAGTCTCAATGGTGACTACAGCGTTGAGCCACTCGACTTCAACCGCTTCTACAGGGCTCTCATCATGCAGGACTATCTGTACCTCAACCAGGGATACAGCGGCTACGAAGCTGTCAGGAACAAAACGCTGAGATACTCCCTCCGTTATCGCAATGCGCTGAAAGGCACCCATCTGATGGCTTCAGTCTCGCGATTCTTCAATACCAATCCTTATACGATGACGCGTGAGTTTGTTGGTGACTATATCATCCTCGGTACTCGGCCGATGGAGACGAAGGAAGATAGTTGGGCGAGCACCTTGATGGCGCAGCAGGGTCTGCCATGGCTCAGTAGTAAACTGTCATTGAGAGCATTGTATTCGCACAACAACTCGAAAATGTTGCAGGATGAGGCGCTGCTTACCTCCAAATACAACATTCTCAACACCAGCGGCTCCCTCTACCTGTCACCTTACAAAGACATGACGGTCACTTACACCTTAGGCTATTCGTATAATGACATCAAGACGAAGAACAGCAGCCGCACCTCGTTTGACCGCTGGCAGCATGAACTGTCTGTGGTCGTACCTTTAAGCCGGTACCGCCTCCAGCTCGATGGAGAGTACAATCACAATCAGATCACGGCAAACAAGTATAAAGACATCTTCTTCACCGACTTCACTATTGGCTATAAGGCCAAACACTTCGATATAGACCTGAAGGCGAGCAACTTGTTCAATAAGAAAGAATATGCTACCTCGATGGTCGCCAACCTGACAACGATTCGGTCTACGATGAAGCTTCGTGGAAGAGAATTCTTCGTGGCGCTGGTCTATAAGCCGTAGAAATAATAGGGATGAGAATACAACATATCATGCAAAAAATACTCGTTATCTTTGTAATGCTATCCCTATATCAGGGATCTATCCTGGCTCAAATGAATCGAGTCATTGAACCGGCCATTCTGGAGGTTCGCTATGACTCATGGCAGAAGGAGCACGACGATGCTTACATTCTGAGAGTGGGAAAGACCGTGAGCCAATTTTTCAGCTATTTTCAGAATAGGACAGATAGTATGGATGTTACAAGCGAAGTGACATCTAAGATTGCCCTTAAAGAATTTCTGGAGGCTGACGACAGAAGTCCTGACAGGTCAAAGCGTCTGAAGGCAAGCACAATAAGCAGAGAGCTGATATATCAGAATCTTACTACTGGCAAACTGACTCTGTACAGCAATTATGCTTGGGAGTATTATACTTATGAAGAAGATATACCTCAACAGGAATGGCTCATCAACTTAGATTCTACAAAGACTATCTTGGGGCAGAAATGTCACTATGCAACGACACAGTTTCGTGGGAGAGTGTGGAAGGTCTGGTTCGCAGAAGGAATACCAGTAAGTCTTGGTCCTTGGAAATTGCATGGGCTCCCAGGTCTTATCCTTGAAGCCGTTGCAGATAATGGCTTTATCAAACTCTCGGCAGTCAGTATAAAAACAAAAAACATTACGCCTGTAACGCTTTATAATTGGAGAAAAGAGAAATATTATAAGCTGACAAGAGAGAAGTTCCTTAAGTATAAGAACCGCCCGCGGTCAATACCTTATGCGAACAAGACTGTTCCAGCAAGCCCGTATATTGAATTAGAATGACATTCTCATAGGTATCAAGGCAGTTCCAAAGCGTGGAACAGGCAGTTCCAAAGCGTGGAACAGACAGTTCCAAAGCGTGGAACAGACAGTTCCAAAGCGTGGAACGGACAGTTCCAAAGCGTGGAACAGACCGTTCCAAGCCATGGAATCAACCAAATTAGAACGACATCATGAAGTTGAACCTCAGGCCCCACTTATCGACATTCGGCAGATCCTTGTAGGTCAGGCGGCGGACATAGTCGACACCGAAGAACTTGAAGATATTGTGGATGCCGACGAGCGCCTCCCAGTAAGGTTTGTTGCTCATGATGTGGCTCTCCGAGGGAAACTGTAGAAGCATCGGGTCATTGGGATGGAGCGTAGGATTGTTTTTATCCGTCAGATGTCCCCACATGCCTTTGATGCCAAGGAACTCACGCCACTTGAGCTTCTTGATCAAGGGGATTCGATTGAAGAGTTTACCATTGAGATCCCACTGCGCGCCCCAGAAGACATAACGGTCGTTGAGGAACTCCATGTTGCGCATGAGGTTGAACGTCTCTTCGTTAGCATCAGCGAGGTAGGTCAGGCTCACAGGCGGCATGCAGAGCAACGGGAACGGTACTTTGTTCCACTGAGCGCGACCCACGACATGCATGTTGATATATCCCCATGAGCCGAGCCACTGCCGTTTGTACAGCCGCAGCTCCGTCATGTTGGAGCGGTAGTCGCCACCTAAGAAGCCCTTGAAGCCGATGGTATGAGTGAGCTCAAACACCGGAGAGTCCATATTGATCGGCCAGCGACGCTGCTTCGTGTTGATATAGCTCTGATGAGGATTGAGCCGGATGGTGCCCGAGAGCTCCGTCGTGCGGAAATCGTAGAACTCCGGCATGCCGTTGACAGGCAGGAAATGGAGGTCACCGGCGACCTTATCCTTCTCCGTCTTCAGACTGGCCTTGTAGCTCAATCCCCAGTCGTTTTCATAGATGAACGACAACTTCTGCATGTTGTAGAAGTACATCTGCTTCACTTTCTGGAAGCGGAACGACTCGAAGACATTATCCTTGTTGTTCGTGAGATATTTGTCCGACGGTGCCATGAGATCGTAGGTCGACTCGAAGGTGAGGTTGCGCATCGGGAATTCGAACGGCGACTTCTCCTTGCGGTTGAACGAATAGGTCAGCTGCGAGTCATAGTACCACTTGTGGCTGCTCGTGCCATATGCTGCAAAGCCATTCCAGAAGAGATGCGGACTGAGGTCGGCCATCGTACGACCGGAGACACGCCAGCGGTAGCCATCGACAAAGTTATGGGAGATAAGCGTGGAGATAGGGCCAAAGTCGAAATAGTCCTTCGAGCCCGGCTTGCCTGTCTCGACATAGTTCTCAAAGACCATGCGGGCGATGATACTCATCCATCCGAAGTTCTTACTCTTCGTCATACGATAGACGAAATAGTCCATATTGCTCTCACCTTGTGTCAGTGGTATCGGTCGGCTCTCTCTCCAGAAGACATCGTTGCGGATGCGTGCACTCGGCTCCTCCTTCGTTAAGGCTTTTCCTCGAAGCTCCTTGTCGTCTATGGGCTCAAAACTATACATACCCAGTTTCGTATCACGGACGACGAGCATACGGGGCAGAATAGACGTGAAGCGTATTTCAGCCTTCATGTCGTCGTCGGTCAGTGTCCACTGTCCGTCGGGGAGCTTGGAGAACTTCTGTGTGACCTGCATGTTATCCACAAAGTTGACATCACTCTTCTTCGGAATCTGCAAGAAGCACTCCTTGACCTGATAAGCAGAGTCCTTCGTGATATACATCTGTCCTTTGAAACCAAAGTCCTGCTGGTTGGCAGGATAGAAAAGAACATGGTAGCAGGAGTCGCGGTCCACCTTCACCGTGTCTTCGATATAGAAATGGTAGAAGCTGATGGCCGTGCGGCCTAAAGGACTCGGAAAAGGGTACTGAAGGAGCCGGACATAGTCGTCGTAGATATTGACGTCCTGGAACACCTCTTTCAGCACGGTGTTGAGCATGTCGCCCGTCTGGAAGATCTTGTTCATTCCCGATGAGCGTGTTGCCTCAATGACATCAAGGTCACGCTTGGGGTCGCGACGATAGAGGTGCTTTGTGATCTGCTCATTGACCATCAATGGAAGGATCAGCTTTGTGGAGTCGAGCGGCGACTTCTCCACCTGATTGCGGAACCACGCCTTGCGCTTGTGTTTGACCGTGTCGACCTGGTTCTCGGAGAGCGTGATCTTCTGATATTTCTGATAGGAATAATAAGGCTTAAGCGCGAGGTTCGTCTCTTTCTTGCGCGCGATGACCTTACGCATGAGCTCTACAGCCGGGTTGTTCTTACGGCTGTAGCGCTTGCGATGCGACTTCACGGTGACGCCGGTCAGCGCGATAGACTGTGGCTTAAGCTTCACTGTGATACTGTCGGTGGAACGATCGAGGGTGACGTGCTGCTTGACATATCCCACACAACTCACCACGATGGCGTTGCCTACATGACGAGGAAGTTCAAACTTCCCCTCTCCATCAGTCGTGATCGAATGATGGAGATTAGGAAGGAAGATGCTGGCATAAGGTACACCATAACCATCGTCGGCATCTACCACGACGCCACGGATCTGGGCACCTGCAGCCATGAAGAATAAGAGAGAAATAAATATACCTATTAACCGCTTATACATTATTTATTATACTTTCATCGATTATACTTCCTGAATTGCGGTGCAAAGGTAAAAACTTTATTCCAAAAATGAGTTTCCAAAATGGACAAAAAAGTATAACTTTTCGCCACTACGGTTGAAATCAATGCGGATATTGCATGTTCGCGGGCGTCAGATGCTCAAGGACCTCAGTGAGGAACTTGCGGGCTTCCCACTTCGCCATTGGCAAGTCGTGGAGAAGGTAATTGCCACAGTCGCGCGGAGCAGCACCGGGAATTTCGCCTTCGTAGTCGGCAATGAACTTGAAAGTGCGGCGCATGAGGTCCGCGATATCCTGAGGCTCGAGGTCGCCACGGAGCAAGAGATAGTTGCCTGTCAGGCAGCCCATAGGGCCCCAATAGATGACACGGTCTTTCCACTCTGCATCATTCCGGAGGAAGGTGGCAGCCAGATGCTCGATGGTATGGAGCGCACCCGGATGAACAACGGGCTCACGGTTCGGCTCTTTCATGCGGATATCGAAAGTTGTGATGGTCTCACCGCCTACCTCATCCTTGCGGGAGACATAGATGCCACGAAGCAGTTTCTCGTGGTTAATGGTAAATGATGGTATCTTATTCATGATTATTCTATTGATTTAATAAACGCACGGGTGACCTCAAAACTGTCTTCTGCCGCACGATCCCAGAAATCGAAATATTGTGAAGCCTTAGAGTCTTTCAACGGCACATCGCTGATGACACGGAAAGAGACGAACGGTGTCTTGTAGATAAAACAAGTCTGAGCTATCGAGCAGCTCTCCATATCCACAGCAGTAGCATTTGGGAAATGGTCGAGGATCTCCTGCATCTTCTGACGTGAATCGACAAACCAGTCGCCGCTCACCGTCAGACCACTTTTAATCTTCTGACCTTCCGGCATCTTCACGGCCAGGGCTTTCTCTACAAGCGAAGCATCGGCTTTAAACCGCGGAGGCATGCCGATGATCTGCCCGAAACTCGCATTGTCGCCACAGTAAGCATCATGATAGACACACGCTGAGGCTACAACGACATCCAACGGATTAAGATCCGTGTCTGCACCACCCGCGCAGCCTGTCGAGATAATGAGGTCGGGATGATAATGGTCTATCATCTCCACGGCACCGATGGCTGAGTTCACTTTTCCGATGCCACACTGCTGGAGCACCACTTCATGGTCGCCCATGGTACCGACAACAAAGTCTTTGTGATTGCAGCGCTCTGTGGTAGCATTGTCAAGCAATGAGCGAAGCTGAGCGAGCTCCTTGTCCATTGCAACTATGATTCCTAACTTTTTCACAACAATAAACTCCTATTTGTATGCAAAGTTATGAAAAAATTGCTACCTTTGCGCCAAAATAAACAGAAAACTTATGAAAACGTTGAAGAAATGCCTGCCGGACATTCTGGCCGTGGTATTGTTTATCGTGTTAGCAGTGGCTTATTTTGCTCCTGCCGACTTTGAAGGACGTATCCTCTACCAGCACGATGCATCCGCCGGTGTGGGCGCAGGCCGCGAAGCAGACCAATATCAGCAGAAGACGGGGAAGACAACACGTTGGACCAATGCGCTGTTCAGTGGTATGCCTACTTACCAGTCGTCTCCGCATTATACGAGTGACAATATCATCATTCAGGCCGGCAATCTTTACCACCTCTGGCTGCCCGACTATGTGTGGTACCTCTTCGCCTACCTCCTGGGCTTCTATATCATGCTGCGCGCTTTCGACTTCAAGCAATATCTTGCAGCATTAGGCTCCATCGTGTGGGCTTTCTCCAGCTATTTCCTCATTATCATTGCTGCCGGTCACTTCTGGAAGGTCATGGCACTGGCTTATCTCCCACCAATGATCGGTGGTCTCGTGCTTGCCTACCGTGGCAAATACCTGTGGGGCTTTATCGTAACTGCTATCTTTACAGCGTTCGAGATCAAGGCCAACCACGTACAGATGACCTATTATTATCTGTTCGTTATCCTCTTCATGGTCATTGCCTGGCTCGTCATGGCTATCCGCCAGCACAAGATGGCCCGTTTCTGGAAAGCGTCGGGTGTGGCTGCCGCAGCTGCAGTAATCGGTATCTGCATCAACTTGCCAAACCTCTATCATACCTGGCAATATCAGAAAGAGAGCATGCGCGGCAAAAGCGAGCTCGTGAAGAAAAATTCTGCTGAGCAGACCTCGAGTGGCCTCGACCGCGATTATATCACGCAGTGGAGCTACGGCATCGATGAGACATGGACGCTCCTCGTGCCTAATGTGAAAGGTGGCGCGAGCGTGCCTATGGCCAACAACGAAAAGGCCATGGAGAAAGCTGACCCACAGTATATGCAGGCTTATCAGCAGATCGGTCAATACTGGGGTGAGCAGCCGGGAACGAGCGGCCCTGTTTATGTAGGTGCTTTCGTGCTCATGCTCTTCATTCTCGGACTGTTCATCGTGAAAGGTCCAATGAAATGGGCACTCTTTGCAGCAACAGTGCTGTCTATCCTGCTCTCGTGGGGCCATAACTTCATGGGCTTCACCAACTTCTTCATCGATTACATTCCGCTTTATTCGAAGTTCCGCACGGTGGCGTCGATCCTCGTCATCGCAGAGTTTACGATCCCGTTGCTCGCTATGCTGGCATTAAAGAAGATTATCGACGAGCCCGACACGCTGAAGAAGAACAAGAAATGGTTCTGGGTATCCTTCGGTCTGACGGGCGGCATTGCATTGCTTTTCTATATTGCTCCGACGCTCTTCTTCCCCAACTATATCTCAACGGCCGAGATGCAGCAGTTCGGACAGATCGCTCAGCAGGGTGCCGAGGCTTCGCAGTTCGTCAGCGGCCTGGAGGCAAATCTGACGTCTGTCCGCGAATATATCTTCACCTCGGATGCTCTTCGCTCCTTCATCATCGTAGCTATCGGCACGATTATCCTGCTCCTCTTCTATAAGAAAAAACTCAATGCTAAGTTCACCGTAGGCTGCATCACTCTGCTTTGTCTCGTTGATATGTGGCAGGTCGACAAGCGCTATCTCAACGACGGCATGTTCGTAGAGAAGAGCGTGCGCGACACCCCACAACAGATGACGGAGACTGACAAGATCATTCTCCGCGACAAGGGTCTCGACTACCGTGTATTGAACCTCGCTTCTAACACATTCAACGAGAATGAGACCTCTTACTATCACAAAAGCATCGGTGGCTATCATGCTGCCAAGCTCCGCCGCTATCAGGAGATGATTGAGACGTATATTGCTCCGGAGATGCAGAAGATGATGCCGGCCATCGCTCAGGCAGGCGGTGACATGACGAAGGTCAATGGCGATTCTATCTTCCCGGTCCTCGATATGCTCAATGCTAAATACTTCATCCTCCCGTTGCAGAACAACCGTACGGTACCTTTGCAGAACCCGTACGTTAATGGCAATGCATGGTATGTGGACAAGCTCTATTACGTCGACAATGCCAACGAGGAGATCGACAAGGTAGGTAAGATCAACCTCAAACATGAGGCTGTGGCTGACAAGAAGTTTGAACAGCAGCTCGGCAAGGCTGTGACACAGGACGGTGAGTCGATGGTCACGCTGAAGAGTTATGAACCTAACCACCTCGTGTATGAGGCTAAGTCGGACAAGGGTGGCGTGCTCGTCTTCTCAGAGATCTATTATCCTGGATGGACGGCAACAGTGGATGGTAAGAGTGTAGAGCTCGGCCGTGTCAACTATATCCTCCGTGCCCTACAGATCAAGCCGGGCAAGCATGAGGTAGTGCTCGACTTCCATCCAGCTACGATTGGTGAAACCGAGACAGTGGCTTACATTGCCTACGCCCTTCTCGCTATCCTCATCGCCCTCGGCATCTATACAGAGTGGAGAAAGAAGAAATTAGCTGTAAACAAAGAATGAAATTGAACTATAAAATATCATCATGGAAAGGAGCAATGGCAACAATGCTGTTGCTCCTCTTTTTGCCTTTAAACACCCTTCGGGCAAGCAACGCCTCGGAGGCACGTGGTTTATTCAACAATGCCTGGCGTATGTTCACCTCACCCAACGGCTGTTCACTGAGCTATTCAGTAAACATCATTGGTATCTATAAGACGGCAGGAACTATCTGGGTGAAAGGAAAAAGACAACATTATCAGGAGAAACGTTATTGTGGATGGTCCGGCCCCAAGTATTTCTATAAGGTCGACCTGAAGAAAAGAACAGTAGACTTCCATAATCCTAACTCGGCTAAGCGCGATAAGTATCTCTCGAAGTTCACCTTTTCACCCAACGACTATAACTTTAGTTGGGCAAATTCGAAAGAAGGTCTCGTCATCACGATGGAAGGAAAGGATGGCATCAAGAGTAGCATCAAGCATGCCAAGCTCGTGCTTGACCGCCACACCCACTACCCCATTGCCGTCAAAGTTCGTGTGGCTTTCTTCTGGACAACGGTGAAGATCAGCAATTTTCATCCAGGCATCAATAACGATGATATCTTCGATTATCCTGCTGCCCGCTTCAAAGGCTTCAAGTTCACGAATCACTGGCCGGAATAATTCATCATCCACATTGCCTACCCTTCCTACGGAGTCTCAACCCCGCTGCCTCACCGCCTCAAAGAGCAGGATGGCAGCGGAGACGGAGACATTGAGCGAATCGAGTTGACCTTTCATCGGGATGCGGATATGAGCATCGGCGGCATTACGCCAAATATTCGTGAGCCCAGTCGACTCTGTACCCATGACGATAGCGGTACCCCGCCGCATATCTGTGTCATAATAAAGCTTAGAATCCTGAAGCTGAGCGGTCAAGATCTGAATACCTTTGCTCTTCAAAAAACGGATGCACTCCTCTGAAGAGCAAGCCACGGTAGGCACGGTGAAGATAGCGCCAATACTCGACCGGATGAGGTTCGGATTATAAAGATCTGTCAACGGATCACACACAATGACGGCATCAGCTGCCGCAGCATCAGCAGAACGCAGCACTGCACCAAGGTTGCCGGGTTTCTCCACACGCTCAAGAACCATGAGAAGCGGGTTATCGGGAAGCTTCAGATCTTCAAGACGCGTTGTCTTCACTCTCATCTGGGCAATGACGCCCTCCGTGCCTTCCCGATAAGCCACACGACCATAGACCTTCGGAGAGACCTCATAGCCATGGCCTTCATGCAGCAGAGACATGATCTCTGCTGCACCTTCGTAGCCTTCAAGAATCTCAGGACAGACAAACAAAGTGTCAAGCTCATAACCCGAATGAAGACAATGGAGCACTTCGCGAGCACCCTCCACGACAAACAATCCTTCCGACTTTCTTTCTGCAGACTTCTGCTGCAGCAGAATGAGATGTTTGATCTTTGGGTTCTGTGTGCTTGTTATGATTTCTTTTTCCATGTCTATGCTTCTCTTTTCACACAAAATTACGAAATACCCTCCGATTGACCAAACTTTTCCGTAACTTTGTCTTCAACAACTTCCAATGATATTTCTCACACGGATCTTAAAGATTATAAAGATTGTTACGCCGCTTCGCGGCTACACGTACATTGCTTCCCATATAAAATTGCACGTAGCATAGCATCACCGCGTAATCGGCGAAGCCGAAAATCATTAAGATCTTTAAAATCCGTGTGAGAAAAAATCAATACGTATGAGAAAAGAGTCAATAGAAAATAAGAATTATCATCAAGAAAAAAAGAATCAATGGAGTTTAGAACGATCGTAGATATCTCCGAGAGCCAGTGGAAGATAGGACCCATGGAGCGTATGCTTTTTGTGGGTTCCTGCTTTGCCGATAATATAGGCAAGCGCTTCACAGATGAGCACTTTCGCACGGTGGTCAACCCATATGGTGTGATGTACAATCCCGCAAGCATCCTTCACACGGTCAAACGGCTCATGGATGATAATGCCATGCCTTTTCAAGAAGACGAACAAGGCACCGCCGTCTTCACCCTCGGCACGAACCATGTCTATATCCTTAAGGAGACGGGGGAGATTGTCGATAATTGTAGGAAGCGTCCACAACGCCTTTTCCAGGAGAAGGAATTGTCTATTGATGAGTGTGCCGACTATCTCCGTCAAGCCATAGACTGCATCCTTTCGCGTTATCCCAAGGTCCGTTTTATCCTCACGGTCTCTCCTATCCGCTACCGCAAGTATGGATACCATGGCTCACAACTATCGAAAGCCACGTTACTGCTTGCAATTGACAAATTAATATATGATCTGCCGTTGCGGGCGGCCAATTACTTCCCCTCTTACGAGATCATGAATGATGAGCTGCGCGATTATCGGTTCTATAAGCCGGACATGCTACACCCTTCCGACCAAGCTGTGGATTATATCTTTGAACGTCTCGCTGCCACTTATTTCTCCGATACCACCCGCGCATTCTTGAAGGAATGGGAGCCTATCCGTGAAGCCCTCAACCATCGCCCTTTGCACCCGGAGAGTGAAGAATATCAACGGTTCAAGCAACAAACAGAAGAACGTCTCCACGCCTTCGAAGAGAAATACGCTTCGCATTCGCTTCGCTAAAGAATAAAGAATAGAGAATAGAGAATAAAGAAGACAGAATACAACAAAACACTTGCAGGGGCAATAAACCTTATACAAGTTTATCGCCCCTGCAATATGTCCTTGAAAGTAATCAACATCCCTCCCTTTAGGGAGGGCTTGGGTAGGCCTGGAGGGCTTGGGTAGGCCTTCTTTTATTCTTTATTTGCTCTCTTCCTCTCCAGATGGTCGAGGATGATCTTACGCATACGCATCGACTTCGGGGTCACCTCCACGTACTCATCTTCCTTGATGTACTCGAGGCACTCCTCTAAGCTCATGACAGTCTTCGGTACGATGTGAGCCTTCTCATCTGAACCACTCGCACGCACGTTCGTGAGCTGCTTAGCCTTGCACACGTTGACCACCAGGTCATTGTCGTGTACATGCTCACCGACAACCTCACCGGCATACACTTCCTCACCCGGATCGATGAAGAACTTACCACGGTCCTGAAGTTTATCGATAGCATAAGCATAAGCGGTACCCGTATCCATAGAGACCATAGAACCATTCGTACGACGGATGATCTCACCCTTGTACGGCTGATACTCCTTATAACGGTGAGCCATGATAGCCTCACCCTGGCTGGCTGTGAGCACATTGGTACGCAGACCAATGATACCACGTGAAGGAATATCAAATGTGATGTTCACACGGTCGCCCTCAGTGTCCATACCCGTGAGGTCACCCTTACGGCGTGTCACCATATCAACCATCTTAGAAGAATACTCCTGCGGTACGTTGATATCGAGTTCCTCGATAGGCTCGCACTTCACACCGTCAATCTCCTTGTAGATAACCTGCGGCTGACCGACCTGAAGCTCGTAACCCTCACGGCGCATCGTCTCAATGAGCACTGAGAGATGAAGCACACCACGACCCTTGACAATCCAACGGTCTGTGTAACCCTCAACAGGATCGACACGCAGTGCGATATTCTTCTCCAGCTCCTTCATCAGACGGTCGTTGATCTGACGGGAAGTGCAGTACTTACCCTCACGGCCGAAGAAAGGAGAGTCGTTGATGGTGAAGAGCATCGACATCGTCGGCTCATCAACAGCGATAGGAGGCAGCGGCTCCGGGTTCTCGAAGTCAGCGATCGTATCACCAATCTCGAAGTTCTCCAAACCGATGACAGCACAGATATCGCCACTGTCAACGCTGTCCACACGCTTGTGTGTGATACCCTCGAAAGTGTGGAGCTCCTTGATCTTTGTCTTCTCCTGCGTACCGTCGCGGTGGCAGATCGTGATGTTCATGCCATCCTTCAGGGTGCCACGATGAACACGGCCCACTGCAATACGACCAGTATAGTTACTATAGTCGAGAGATGTTATCAACATCTGCGGTGTACCCTCAAGGTGCTTAGGAGCAGGGATGACCTCTACGATCTTGTCGAGCAGATAGTCGATGTTGTCTGTAGGAGTCTTATAGTCAGGACCCATCCAGCCGTTCTTAGCTGAACCGTAGACGACCGGGAAGTCAAGCTGATCCTCTGTAGCGTTCAGGTCGCACATGAGGTCGAAGACCATCTCGTAGACCTGCTCAGGACGGCAGTTAGGCTTATCGACCTTGTTCACGACGACGATAGGCTTCAATCCGATCTTCAGGGCTTTCTGCAGCACAAAACGCGTCTGCGGCATCGGGCCTTCGAAAGCATCGACCAACAGCAGGCAGCCATCGGCCATGTTGAGCACACGCTCTACCTCACCACCGAAGTCGGAGTGACCCGGGGTATCGAGGATGTTAATCTTTACTCCTTTCCATTTTATAGAGACATTTTTAGAAAGAATCGTTATCCCTCGCTCGCGCTCCAGGTCATTGGAGTCGAGCACTTCGCCGCTCTCATCCTTTCCGTCGCGGAAAAGCTTTCCGGCGAGCATCATCTTGTCGACCAGCGTAGTCTTACCATGGTCAACGTGCGCAATCACTGCAATGTTACGAATGTCTTGCATCGTTTTTACCTTAAACTATTAATGCTTTAATCTATTTGGCTGCAAAATTACAAAAAATAGTTGTGAAAACATTGCTAATAGCCGAAATTTTAGTAACTTTGCAACCGCATTTCCGGAGAGGCCGGAGCATTCGAGGCTGTCGGGGTTGTGATTAAGGCCTGCAGACGACTAAAGGATGTCATTGATGCACCAACAAATTAATCAAAATTCAACAAATGTATTTAGACAAAGAGAAAAAGGCTGAGATCTTCAGCAAGTATGGCAAGGGTACCACAGACACTGGTTCAGCAGAGGCACAGATCGCTCTGTTCACTTATCGTATCGCTCACCTCACTGAGCACGTTAAGGCTAACCACAAGGACTTCGTGACCACTCGCTCTCTGACTCAGCTCGTAGGTAAGCGTCGTCGCCTCCTCACTTATCTCAAGGCTCGCGACATCAACCGCTACCGTGAGATCGTGAAGGCTCTCGGACTGAGAAAGTAAAGAGCTGTCGGCCTTGCCGGCCCCACCCCTACCCCTCCCCCATCCAGGGGAGGGAGAGATTACTTACAAGAAGCACTTACTCACCTGATAAGAAGCAGTTGTAGACATTTAAAGGCGACCTGTTGGTCGCCTTTTTACGTATCATCCTCATTAATAGTCGACTCCCTCACAAGCATCACCTCTTGGAAGTAATTAGCCCTTCCCCTGGATGGGGGGAGGGAGGGGTGAGGGCCTAGAGGGCCGAAAATTTCTTCTTTCCCCTCACATAGTACTCCCACAATATACTGATGTTCAACCGCTCAGGCACAGGGTTGAGCGTCCTCGTGGCAGCGATTTCTTTCCGGTCCTTGTCAAACTCATGCTTCCACTTATGGAAAGCACGGCGACCACGGATCACAGCTTTGAAGTCACCCACATTATGCTGTAGGATCAGCATCTCGAAAGCCGCAAGCCAGTCGAGGAAACAACGCATACGCATCACCCCTTTCAGTTCATCGTCGGGCAAGTTCTTATAGAGCATCGTCAGACTATTCCTAAAGTTGAGGAACGTCTTCATCGGATTACTCTTCGGAAGTGTACCGCCCCCGACATGGTAGACCTCACTCTCAGGATAGCAGACGATGCGACGCCCGCGCTGACGCAGTTGCCAACAGAGATCTATCTCTTCGCAGTGGGCAAAGAACCGTCCGTCCAAGCCCCCTACCCTCCAATAGTCGGAAGAGCGGATCAGCAGACAGGCTCCCGTTGCCCACAAAACATCTTGTGTATAGTCGTATTGACCCTCATCGCGCTCCACCGTGTTGAAGATTCTCCCACGACAGAAAGGATAACCATAGCGATCCAGAAAGCCACCGCAAGCACCTGCATACTCGAAACTGTCCTTGTCAAACTCTGACAGCAGTTTCGGCTGACAGGCTGCCACATCCTCGTGGGCATCCATAAACTCGACAAGTGGGGTAAGCCAGTGGTGCGTCACCTCTACGTCAGAGTTGAGCAGAACATAGTAGTCGGCCTTAATCTTTGCCAAGGCCCGGTTGTAACCCTCCGCAAAACCATAGTTCTTGTCGAGGCGCAGCGTCTTGACGATTGGGAACTTCTCGGCGAGCATCTCCAACGACCCATCGGTGGAGGCATTGTCAGCCACCCACACGTCGGCTTCCTCTTTCGAATACTTGACGACGGTGGACAGATACTGTTCCATCATCTTCCGTCCATTCCAGTTGAGGATTACTACTGCTGTTCTCATAATATCTGAGCTTTGAGTGCACTCTTATCAAAATTGAAATCGCCGAGCTTCACGCGTACGATCTCGTTGTCCAGTCGGTCGTTGTCATCTGAAGGCGGAAGCTCTACGCGGATATAGTTCTTTGTGAAGCCATGCATCGCCTTGCCATGCGCAGCCTTCTCAAAGAGCACTTCAGCCTCCTTGCCGATGTGCGCAGCATAGAAAGCGAGCGTCTTCTCATCCGACAGTTTCAACAACTGATGCACACGTTCTTTCTTATCTTTGTCCGGCACTATATAATTAATGTGTAAAGCCGATGTCCCCGGGCGCTCAGAGTAAGGGAAAACGTGGAGCTGGGTCACTGGCAATGACTTGATGAACTCATAACTGTCTTCAAAGCACTCCGGTGTCTCTCCACGACACCCTACCATGACATCGACACCAATGAAGGCATCGGGCATCAACTTCTTGATAAGATGGATCTTATGCGCAAAGACATCGCGGGTATAGCGACGGTGCATCAGTTTCAGCACCTCATCACTGCCACTCTGCAAGGGGATGTGGAAATGTGGCATGAAAGCACGACTATGCGCACAATAGTCGATAAGTTCATCGTCGAGCAGGTCCGGCTCCAACGAACTGATGCGGAAGCGCTGGATACCTTCCACGCCATCGAGCGCCTTCACAAGGTCGATAAACTTTTCACCTGTTGTCTCACCGAAGTCACCGATGTTCACACCTGTGAGCACAATCTCTTTACCTCCCTCGCGCGCTGCCTGCTCAGCCTGCTCTACGAGCGAAGCAATGGATGGGTTACGCGAAAAGCCACGCGCATAAGGAATGGTACAATACGTGCAGAAATAGTTACAGCCGTCTTGCACCTTCAGGAAATAACGGGTACGGTTACCGCGTGAGCACGATGGCTGGAACGTCTTGATGTCCTTCGTCTTGACATGGTGGAAGAGGTGGCGGTGGCCGTCGTTACCCTCTTCCTGAGTAGCGGGCTGTGTCCAGGCATCATTAAGATATTGTATGAGATTAGCCTTCTCATTGGAGCCGAGCACAAGATCCACACCGTCCATCTTACTCACTTTCTCGGAGTCGAGCTGTGCATAGCATCCCGTGACAACCACGAAGGAGCCGGGGTTCTCACGCACCATGCGGTGGATAGCCTGGCGACATTTATGATCCGCCATCTCCGTCACGGAACATGTGTTGATGAGACAGATATCTGCCGTCTCACCCGCCTGCGCCTCAACCACGCCCATCTCGCGCAGGAGTTTGGCAAAAGTGGAGGTCTCGGAGAAGTTGAGCTTACAGCCCAATGTATAAAAAGCCGCTTTCTTTCCCTGGAAAGCTGATGTGTCTATCATATTACTGTTGAATCATTCTATTATTTTGCAAAGGTACGGCTTTCTAAAGACTTCTGACCTTTATCTTTGCAGATTTTATGAGCCTGCCGTGATTTTAGACTATTGCAGAACACACTTTCCCAATACAAAAGTTTCCCGCTTGTTGTAATGGATGCAGCGCTCTAACTGTAGACAAAAAGACACAAAGGACATATTTCGCACACGACTTAATCCTTGTTGTAACGGATGCAGCGCTCTGACTGAGGACAAAAAGACACAAAGGACATATTTAGCACACGGCTTATTCCTTGTTGTAATGGGTGAAGCGCTCTGACTGGTCGGAATGGGACGTGCAGGAAAAACCGTGGAGTCTTAATCCTTGTTGTAATGGATGTAGCGACAAAGGTAACTTAAAGGGCTGAATTCCAAGCGAGTAATCCAGCCCTAACTTACATCGGTCGAAAACTTTTAGCGGACAGACAGCAATATAAGAAAATGAGAGAAAACGACCATCTTATTCTCATTGCCTGTGGTAAAATCTGAGCAAAAGCCACCCACATCTGGCTCGTATCAATCAGCGGTGACAATGCTGTGAATACTGCAAAAGTCCAAGGCTATGCGCTATGCCTTCCGACAAAGCGCACAGGGCTAAACAGAACATCTCCGATAATGCTTCTGCTGTGTCACGAGATAGCCGAAGCAAGGTACTTGCCATCGCCCCACATCTAAGCTCCGCCCCATGTAGCCCATCTCTCCCACTCCTCCACAACCAAGCGCACGAAAAAGCCGCCATGCGCACAGCAAGAGAGCCAATGCGCACGGCGGCTGAAAGAAAGCATTGCCCGAAAAGTAGGGCTTAATCTTTTTTGGTACTTCTAATCTTTTTGTTACTTGTTGCCTTTATGAACTTCATATTTATCCCTATATTTTTGTGCCTCTTGGGGATTTTTATCACATCCTATACCATTATCTAAAAGATAAGCGACTTTAGCACAACCATCTACATTTCCAGCATCTGCAGATTGCTTTGCATATATATATGCTTGTTCGCTATTGGTTTCAAACATATCACCTCCAGGGTAATATTGGTTACTTAACTGCAGCAAAGCGATAGGATCGTTAAGACGAGCACCCTCTAAAAGGTAGTATTTCGCTTTACCTCTATCAAAATTGCCTGGGATATCATTTTGAGAATCTCCATATCTGAAAATAAAGAATAAATTTCTGGCAGCAATTCCACTTCCCAATTTTACAGCTTCTTGATAGATTTCAATTGCTTTGTTTATGTTTCTTTCGCAGCCTAAACCTTCTTGATAACATCTGCCTAAATTGTTAGCTCCATCTCCGTTTCTTAATTCGTAAGCTTTTTGCGAATACTCAAAGAATTTTTTATCATCCTTATTCACATTTGTACCACTGAAAAATTCGATTCCTAATTGGAGATAAGCATCACCACTACCATGATTTATAGCCTTTTGAAGGAGCTCAATACCTTTAGACGGATTTTGATATGACTTAAAATCTTCATTGTCTTTAGAATGTAAGTATATTTGTGATAACAAGACCATTGCATCAGTTGAGTTGCTCTCGATGCCCTTTTTCAACCATTCTATGCCTTTTTTGATATCAAATGTTTCTTTTCGATCTTTTGTAAAGTAAATTTGTGCTAAGAAAACAGAAGTTTTTCTTCTACCTTTTTCAAATGACTTTGTAAAATATGTAATTGCTTTAGAAAAGTCAGACTCAATGTTATCTATTCCAGATGCATATATAGAACCTTCAACCCAAAGATAATATGGGTCATCTTTGTCCTTTACTTGCTTTAATATTCTTAAGGCTTTCTCCGTATTTATTTCATAAAGACCTTCTGCACCACTTAATAGCAACTCTGCGTAATGTGATTGTATATAGGTATTATCATCATCTTGCGCAATGAGTTTATCAAACATTTGCTTCCCTTTTATAGAATCAGTATGTCCATACCATCCAAACATATAAGCCCATGATAAGTCACATTCAGCTTCTTTGCAACCTTTGTCAGCAGCCTCCTTTAATAAGGTAAATGCTTTTTCTTGGTCAAAGTCTACACCATCACCATTTCCATAAGCAATGGAAAGCCTCCATGTCGCATACGCATCACCCTCATCAGCTGCTTTCTGATACAGTTGTGCAGCTTCATCAAATTTGTTTTCTAAACGTAATGAATCAGCATGTTCTACGTCAGTTTGGCATGATGATAGGGCAAAAAGAATTGCGATAACTAATAAAGAGTTAAGATGTTTTAATGTATTCATAATGTCTTTTTTATAAGATCAAACGCGAATTCATATAGCAATTGCAAATTTACGAAAGTTTTTCGTAAAAGCATTCTATAGGTGTGGCAAAATTTAATTTTTCTCTTGGTCACCTGTTAATTTTATGCATAATCCGGTTCACATCTTGATGGCTGATATCCTCCATTTTAGTTGATTTGGGTATGTAAAAGTAAGGAATTACGAAATATAATTGATATGATTCCACCTATCATTGTGATAAGATTGGCGATTCTCATGCATCGTGAAAGAAGAATTAGCCATACTCTATCATTTTCTTTTTCTTCGTCTGTTTTTCCCCAATGGAATCCAGATATCATTTCAGGATTACTCCTTGTCAATTTTTGACAACCGTAGTTAATTCCTACGATAACGAAAAGAATGAGAATTTGTACAATGTTATTTTCCATCTGCTATATTTTTATAGTTAACCCTTAATTCCGCAACTAAGTGCATAGTTTGTTGTTAATCTTTTTTGTAAGTCTCTGAGGAACAATAAGTTCCTAAGAGTTTTGTCATGTGCAGAATTTTCACTAATTTTACATGGTAAAAAGCCAGTCCGAACTAGGAAAATCGCATTCTTGGCGGTTTGGGCCTCAACGCTCTGAGACTATTAGTAGGATTGCTGAATTGAGGTTTCTTCTCCTATGACTACTCCCCATGGTTCAATGTTGATCATAGCTCCTTTTTTCAGCAGTTGGTTGTCTAGCAACGACTTGCTGTCGGCAAAGGGATAGGCAACTTGCTTGGTCTCATACGAATAGTTGAACACATAGTGAACCTTCTTTCCCTTGCCGTTGACACCCGATCGTAATATTATAGGAAAATGGACACTCGTGTCTATGCCTTTTCTGTTTACTGCACGTGCCACAAGTTTCTGAAGCAGTTCTTGCGATGGCACGGTACCAATATATATGAGATGTCCCTTTCCGTAACTGTTTTCCGTGATGCAGGGCCACTTACCGAAAAACTTGTGGTCGACGTAAGCGAGTGGCTGTGCTGTGGTGGGTTGTAAGAACTCCATCCAAGTTCTCACGCTGTTTTCGTTAGCACCAATTTCATTTTCCTTTAGGTTCATCTTGTTGATGCTTGAGTATTCCTGGTAGGTAAAGCCGCATGCTTGGGCAAGAGGTCCAGGGGCGAGCACCGGTCGTACGTCATCATCTTGGTCGCAATAGCCGCTCTTGTAGAGCATCACTACCTCACCACCGTTCTTGACAAAATCAGATATCTTCTTCAAGAGCTCATCAGAAGCCACATACAGCGACGGCACCACCAGAACATCATAGTGGGAGAAATCCTGCATCTGCGGTTTATCAACCGACAGGATGTCGCACTCAATGTTTTGTTTGTAAAGAGCTTCATAGCACATATAGTCCTTATACTGCGCTCCATCACGCGTGTAAGGCATGAAGTCGAGGGCATGTTTCGAGTCGTGACTGAAAAGCATCGCCACCCGCGGCTGCTTCTTCAGGTTAACGAGCTTCGCGCCAATCTTGTCCAATTCTTTCGCCCCCTTGGCAAACTCAGCATAGACACGGTTGGGCAACCCTTCATGTCCGAGGATGCCGCGCCAGTATGTTTCCTGGCCATAATGCAACGTTGCCCAATGCCAATATTCCACCATGTTGGCTCCTCCTGCAAGGAATGCGTACATATTCTGTCGCAATTGCCCATCATAGGGCGGCCACTGGTCGCGTGACGACCAGCCCGTACCTTGCGCGTTGGTCTCCGTGATGAGGAAGTTATGGTTCTTGCACACAGGACGCATGAAGTCGGCAGCATACCCTATCCACATGCCATCCTGCGCGTCCTGCATATTGTAATAGACGTTGATAGCGGGATACTCCATCTGTCGGAACGCCTCAACCTGGTCGATGTTGCAGAAGTAAGGCATGAAGCAATGAGTGACAAACTGATCGGGACGCTTGTATTCGTTCACAATGTCCACCTGCCAATTCAGGAAGTCGGCAGTCACCTTGCGGTTCCATCTCTCCCACCACAATTTGTAAGAAGGATTGGTAACCCCCTTGCGGTCATAGAAATCCTCCCACGAGTTGATGTTCATGCCCCAATAGTTGAGCCCCCATCGGCGGTTGAGAGAGTCGAGATTGTTGTTAAACGATTGGCGGATATAATTGCGGAATCCCTCGAAATAGTCGGGGTTGTCAATGCCACGTGCCTCCACCTCATTGTCTACCTGATAGCCTATGATCGCAGGATGCTTTGCAAAATGCTCCATCATCTTACGAATCAAGCGCTCGCAATATTGACGGTATGTAGCATTGTAGATGTCCATATTCTGGCGTATCCCATAATAGCTCTGACGGTCGTCTACAGTATGTGACAGCACTTCAGGATGCTCCCGAGCCAACCACGAAGGGATGGAGTAGGTAGGTGTTCCCAGGATAACCTTGATGCCTGCGGCATTGAGTTTGTCGAGAATACGGTCCATCCAGGCAAACTCAAACTGTCCGTCGTGCGGCTCGAAGAGTGACCAGGTAGACTCACCGACGCGCACCACCGTCAGTCCGGCTTGTCTCATCAGCCTTATGTCCTCGTCGAGACGGTCTGTGGGTGTGTACTCGCTATAGTATGCCGCACCATATAAGGGCTTGTCAAAGTGATACACAGTTTGATGATCTGCATACGCCCCAATGGTAAATGCCAGTGCCATTGTTGCAAAAAAGGTCTTTTTCATGTTTCTTGGTTTATTTCCGTTACAAAGTTAATACTTTTCTGCACGAACTATCTACAATGGATGAAAATCTTTTTGTCTATCTTTAGATAAGATACTATGCACGCGGAAACAAGAAATAAAACACAATTTTATTTCTTCTTTCACTCGTTTTCACTATCTTTGCAAGCAAGAGGTAAAAGCATGGACAGATATTATACCGATGAAGATTTAGACTTCGGACAAGACGACGGGTGGAGCAATGACTTCGACGAAGAATCATACAACCTGCCTCCCGGCACGGACAGTGTTCACAACTGGGACTATTTCGAGCCGGAGGATGATGAGCCGGAGCAGCGATTCGACTTTGGCAACAGACAGGCAGACCGCTACGACGACCGCCTGCCTGCGGAGATCAGTGCGCTCCTTAAGATGATCTGGAAGCAGCCGTGGCAGATCACGGCTGCCAAGTCGTTCTATGAGCAGGCGCTGTTCATGCAAGACTATGAGGACGATGCGGAGATCGTAGGATATATGGGCTACTTCCCGACCTACCGCTACATGACCATTGCCCAGCTCCGAAGCTATTTCACCATCCGAAAGCAACTGCGACTCGGCAAGGCTCCTGACGTATCGCTGAGCTATCTCTTCGTTTATGTCTACGAGACGCTGATGCGTATCGGTGTGAACACGGCTGAAGAAGGCTATGAGATCCTGTGCGCCTTGAACGATGCTTATCGCGAGTCGGAGCCTAAGCTCAGCCGATATCTCACGCCGTGGATCCGCGACTATGTCGTCTATAATAATCTATCGGAGCATTTCTCCGACGTCTTTGCCAAGGAGCAAGAGCAAGACCGGATTGCCGACGTGCTTGCTGACTATGCGAAATGCGATCTACAACTGTTGTTCGACACCATTTGTTCTTTGTCTAAATATGACCCTCGCCATGCCGCTCTGTTCAAGAAGTTCCCGAAGGAGACTACGGAAGCCATGGTGCAGGTCCTGCGTGCTCTCCTTCCGAAGATAGAGAAAGAGAGCCATCACCATCTCCGCACACTGTTTACCGGTAAGCGCGTGAGCCGTTCGTGCACGATGTTTGACAATGCAGTGTTCTATGACCCCAAGCCTGTGCGAAATGTGGAGATAGCCGTTTCCCCCGCCCATCGCTTCATCTGCCGTGGAGGGCTATGGTCGTATGACGATTACGTTGGAATCGACTCGCGATTAGGGAAGAATCTCGGTGCGATTCTACGAGAATCGGACCGCCAATTGCGCGAAATGCTTGGTGTAAAGCCCAAACTTCCTCCTTCCAAGGTTGGTGAGGAGTATTGTTCACTCATAGCGCCCATCCTTGCATCTTGGCAGACAGAGGAGCAGCAACGCCGTGCTGCAGAGGAAGCGGAGAAGAGACGCATAAGTATCGACTACAGTAAGCTCGGTCGTATCCGCAACGATGCCGAGGTCGTGCAAGATAAGTTGCTGGACGGAGTGGCGATTGAAGAAGAATCGCCCGAAATCACGCGGCCATCCGGGGGGCGGGCGGCCACAGGGGCCGCCCCTGCAACAAATACCAATGCAATACCCAATACGACAAAGAACAACGTCCTCTCAGAATCTCGTGAGCACCACTTCCTCCGCCTCTTCCTCTCTGGCGGCGACTGGAAGCAGTATCTTCGCGACATCCATGTGCCCGAAGGCGTGATGGTGGAGAACATCAACAACGAAATGATGGATATCGTGGGCGACATCGTACTGGAGGACAATGGCGATGGATTGCATATCATTGAAGATTACAAAGAAGAGGTCAACAACGTAGTGATGCAACAGGGGTAATCACATAGATATTTTCTCACACGGATTTTTAAGATCCGTGTGAGATAAAGTTCTCCATGAAAACTCGTAAAGCCGTATACATTTAATGGACAAGGCTATTTTTGTTTCGAAAAAAATAAAAGATTAGTTGGTTATCATGCTTTTTTATCATACCTTTGCCAAGGAACATTATAACCATAATTATACCAATCTTGAGAATGAAAAAGATGATGATGCTCGCTGCGCTCTTGATGTTCATCATAGGCGCCAGTGCACAAACCTCGGAAGAGGCATACACAAAGGATCTTCTCCAGCCAGGAGAGGCAGCACCCGCCATTGAAATGAACAACATGTTTGACAAGCCTTTCAAGCTGCAAGATCAACTTGACCGGAACTACTTCGCTATCGTCAACTTCTGGGCCTCCTGGTGTCCCGACTGCCGAAAGGAGATTCCCGAACTGAAACGACTGGTCAAGAAGTACTATGATTATGGTGTGTGTCCGATAAGCGTCTCCTTTGATACCGACTCGGCTGCATGGAAAGGATATATCCGAAAGGAAGAATTGAAATGGATTCATGTAAGCGAACTGAAGAAATGGAAGCATGGAACCGAAATAGACAAGGCATATCATGTTAACTGGATCCCCACCACTTACCTTATCTCTCCTGAAGGTAAGATTGTCAAAGGGACCATCCATATCGAGGAACTTGAAACGACCATCGACAGCCTTATCGCTGCCGGCAAGATAACAAAGACTGTCTTACCCAAGTTTCCCGGCGACCTTGCCTTTTTTCTAAAGAAGAACCTACGTTATCCTAAAGATGCGTGGAAAAACGGCATTCAAGCAAAAATCAAAGTTAATTTCGTATTAGAAAAGGATGGTTCAATTGATAGTATCAAAGTTGATCAAGTCCAGCTCGGTCCCATCACGAACAACAAAGTCAATCATTTGACCATTTCCGAGCGTAATGCTATCATTCAGCATTCTGTCCAGCTTCTTGAAGAAGAAGCGATCCGTGTTGTCAAAATAATGCCAAGATGGGCCCCTGCCATCATAAATGGGAAGAAGGCCGGAAGAGTGTGGTATCACATGCCAGTTGTATTCAGACTATAAAAACTTTCCGTACAGAAGCAACTAAATCGCGTCACGGCCGAGGCGGAAACGTGACACGGCCGAGGCGGAAACGTGACGCTGCCGAGGCGGTAACGCGACACGGCCGAGGCGCGTTGACTTTTACACGATACGAAGAGGAAAACTTGCTTATTTCGTTTTTCCTTTGTATCTTTGCAGAGAACTTCTTTCCTACGAAGAAAGACTCAGTAAAGATACATGAACGATACAGCATACAACAGTAATAATCAAAATAATACTCAGAAAATCAAGATACCTCGGCGCATTGCCCAGAGCGTCATCAGTTCGCTCAAAGGCGGTGTGGTCCCTCGCGTTGGCCTGCCTTTCATCACGGTAGGACGACGCAAAGAGATTGAGGCATTGCTCCATGACGTTGATATTGTGGGTGAAGGTGGTGCTTCTTTCCGATTCATCGTCGGCAAATACGGCAGTGGTAAGTCGTTTCTCCTTCAGACCATCCGCAACTATGTCATGGACCGGCAGTTCGTGGTTGTCGATGCCGACCTTTCTCCAGAGCGTCGGCTTCATGGCAATCAGGGACAGGGCCTTGCCACCTACCGTGAACTGATACGCAACCTCAGCGTGAAGTCGAAACCTGAAGGCGGCGCGCTCGCTATGGTCCTCGACCGATGGATCAGTTCGGTGCAGACGGCTACGGCAGAGAGCAGCAACGTCAGTATGGATGATCCACAATTCAGTGAACTCGTGGAACAACGTATCATGAATGTCATCCGGCAGATGCAGGAACTCGTTCATGGCTTCGACTTCGCCCGCCTCCTCACGCTCTATTATCGGGCTTTTGTTAACGGCGACGATGAGCTAAAAGGCAAAGTGCTGAAATGGTTCCGCGGTGAATATGCCACAAAGACAGAGGCACGACAGGAGCTCGGGGTGACTGTAATCATCTCCGATGACGACTGGTACGACTATCTGAAGCTCATGGCTTACTTCTTCCGTCAGGCCGGATACCGTGGTCTGATGGTTTTCATTGATGAGCTTGTCAATATCTTTAAGATCCCGAACAGTATCTCCCGGCAATACAACTATGAGAAGATTCTCACGATGTACAACGATGCCCTGCAGGGCAAGGCACAATATATCGGCACCATCATGAGCGGCACCCCCGAATGCATTGAGGACCGCCACCGTGGCGTGTACAGTTACGAGGCGTTGCGCTCCCGCTTGGCAGAAGGAAAGTTCGCTATCGACGGACATCAGGACCTGCTCGGCCCCGTGTTGCGTCTTCAGCCGCTGACGAACGAGGAGATGTTTGTGTTGGCTGAGAAACTCGCTGATATCCATGCTTCGCTCTATGGCTATCAGCGCACGGTGACGGACGAAGACCTCGCGACCTTCATCCAGATTGAATACAGTCGTATCGGCGCTAATGAGCATATCACACCGCGAGAGGTAATCCGTGACTTTATCGAACTCCTCGACATCGCTGTACAGAACCCGGGCAGTAGTGTGCGCAGTCTCCTACAGAGCGACGCCTTCAGCTATGCCAAACCGGAGGAGGAAGAGCGGAAAGATGCCGTAGGCAGTCAGTTCGCTGAGTTCACCCTTTAATCGCTGCGCCTATGAACATCTTCTCCCGATATTCTCCCGCTATCCAGCGCTACATCTATGAGGAAGGCTGGCAGAAGCTCCGCGCTATCCAGGCAGCTGCCGGTGACGCCATCTTCAACTCCGATGCCAACGTGCTGCTGTCTGCTTCGACGGCCTCGGGAAAGACGGAGGCTGCCTTCTTTCCGATCATCACGCTGATGCAGGAGCAGCCGCCAACGTCCATCGGCTGTCTTTATATCGCCCCGTTGAAAGCCCTTATCAACGACCAGTTCGTCAGGCTCAACGATATCTGTCGCGAGTGTGGCGTGGAAGTATGGCACTGGCATGGCGACGTGTCACAGGAGCAAAAGAAGAAACTCATGCGCCATCCGTCGGGAATCCTTCAGATCACACCCGAGAGCTTAGAAGCAATGCTTCTACACCGTCATTCACAGATACCCTTCCTCTTCGGCGACCTTCGCTTCATTGTTATCGATGAGATTCACTCTTTTCTTCGTGGCGACCGCGGCGGTCAGACGCTCTGTCTGCTCGAACGGCTCTCTCGTATGGCAGGTGTCAACCCTCGCCGCATCGGACTCTCCGCGACCATCGGTGAACCACGTCTCGTAGGCGCTTTCCTCTCTGCAGGCACAGGGCGCGGTACTATCATCCCGAAGATTCAATCGCCCGGAGCTAAATGGCGCATCTCCGTGGCGCATTTCTCCTTGTCGGTAAGTGGCAGCAAGGGAGATACAATAGATGCAGATGCCAATCTCACCCCATCCTCTTCAACGACAATCACGGGTAGCATCAATCGTACTTATAAAGACGAGGAACGCATCCACTACAATCCTTTTCAGAGCAAGATAGATATCGACGGCGAACCTTCTCGGCCTTCAGAAGCTAAACGCGAGATGAAAGATGGGAGTCCTTTTGTCAGGCCTTGGAAAGATGAAGGAAAGGGTTCAGAAAACGAACCGATAAGCAATGCCCTCGACCCTTCCATCAAATATATCCTTGACAACACACGAGGCCATCGCTGTCTCATTTTCTCTAATTCGCGAGAAGAGTGTGAAGTCGTATGCTCCACACTGCGTATGTATTGTGAGGCCCTTCATGAACCCGACCGTTTCCTGATCCATCACGGTAACCTCTCGGTGAGCTACCGTGAGAGTGCGGAGGAAGAGATCAAGCGCGAAGACTCACTCATGACCGTCTGCACAACGTCTACGTTGGAGTTAGGTATCGACATCGGCCGCCTGGAGCGCGCTTTTCAGATTGATGCTCCGTTCACTGTCAGTTCATTTCTTCAGCGCATGGGGCGCACGGGACGACGAGGCGCTCCTTCGGAGATGTGGTTTGTCATCCGCGAGGAGCAGGCGGAGCCGCGTGCCATGATGCCACAGACCATTCCTTGGAAGCTGTTGCAAGCCATTGCGCTCATCGAGCTCTATGTCAAAGAGAAATGGGTTGAGCCGCCTCGAACCGGACGCTTGCCCTACTCCCTACTTTACCATCAGACGATGGCTACGCTTGCAGCCGGTGGCGAGATGTCGCCTGCGGAGCTGGCAGAGCGTGTACTCACGCTGAGCTATTTCCGCCATATCTCTCAAGACGATTACCGTGTGCTCCTGCGCCATCTGTTGAAGATCGATCACATAGAGACTACGGAGCGAGGTGGACTGATAGTCGGACTAAAAGGCGAACGCGTGGTCAACAACTTCAAGTTCTATGCTGTCTTTCAGGAGAATGAGGAATATAAGGTGCGGTGTGAGTCGAAAGAGATCGGCACCATCGTCAAGCCCCCACCTATCCAGGACAAGATAGCTATCGCCGGAAGGGTGTGGGTTGTGGAAGAAGTAGACCGCAGCCGGCATATCGTCTACTGTCATCCTGTGAAAGGCGTGGTGCCAGCTTACTTCGGCGACGAGCCGGGCGACATCCATACGAAGATCTTGGAGAAGATGCACGACATTCTCGCAACGCCTTTAACGGACCAGAGCTATCCATACCTTCTGCCCCATGCCCGTTTCCGGCTCAACCAGGCGATAGACACGGCACGGAAGTCAGGACTTGGTTTGAAGTGGCTGCTGCCATTGGGTGGCAACATGTATGCGTTGTTTCCATGGTTAGGAAGCTACGCGTTTCTCGCTATGGAGCGCTTCATCCGCATCCGCTGTGGGGCACGGTTGGGGCTTAAGGGCTTCAACTCGGCAAGACCTTATTATATGATGTTCACGTTGGGCGTCTCTGCCGCCGACTTCTTCAAGATTATGGCGGAGGAGATAAAGAAGCCACTCGACCCCATGGAACTGCTCTATCCGAAAGAGGCACCCATCTTTGACAAATATGATGACCTCTTGCCTGTGGAGCTGACGCGTAAAGACTTCGCCTACGGCGTGCTCGATGTGGCAAAGATGCAGGAGCGCGTGCAGCAGATGTGTGGAATTGAAAATGAAACACAATATCGATTACGCTGACGGTGGACTTATGGTATTGGTTGCAGTGGCCGCCCTCAGTGGCGGCCACCCACAGCAAAAGTAATTAAAGAAATAATATATCATGAAAGTAATAGTATCTAAAGAGATTGAGACCGTCTGCCCTGACTTTGTCGGGGCTTGTCTTGAAGCGACGGTCAAGAACAGTGAATATTGTCAGCCACTTTGGGATGAGATCAATGCCATGGGCGAACACTATCGTCAGACATTGACCACGGAGTCGTTGAAAGAAATCTCCGGTATCGCTGCTACCCGTAAGGTTTACCGCACTTGCGGCAAAGACCCTTCGCGTTATCGTCCGGCAGCCGAAGCTCTCATCCGTCGACAACTCAAAGGCAAAGACCTTTATCAGATTGACACACTTGTAGACCTCGTTAATCTCGCGAGCATTGCCTACGGCTACAGCATCGGCGGATTTGATGCAGATAAGTTCAAAGGCGACACCCTGACGCTCGGTGTCGGACGTGAGGGCGAGCCTTACGAAGGTATCGGACGCGGCATGATCAATATCGCCGGACTACCCGTCTACCGAGATGCAGAAGGTGGCGTAGGGACACCGACGTCCGATAACGAGCGCACAAAGATGTCCATTGACACTACGCACCTCGTCGTGTTGATAAATGGCTACGACGGCAACGAAGAGCAAGTAAAAGCGAATGCAGAATATATCCAGAAGCTCTTGAAGAAATATTGCGAGAGCGACGGGGGAACATACTTCATTTATCGATAAGAATATGGTAATAGGAATAGACGTGGGCATCAGCACCACAAAGATAGTAGGAATCAACGATGATCATGTAGTGATCTCACCCATTCGTATCCGTGCTACGGATCCTGTGACATCTCTCTATGGAGCTTTCGGCAAGTATCTCTACGACAATCAGATCGCATTGAGCGATGTGGAGCATGTAATGATAACGGGCGTAGGTGCGGCTTATGTCAACAACCCTATCTATGGGCTACCTACTGACAAAGCAGAAGAGTTTATTGCTGATGGTTTAGGCGCACGTTATGAGACGGGACTGAACCGTATGATCGTCGTCTCCATGGGTACAGGTACGAGTCTCGTACAATGCGACGATGACGATATCCGGCATATTGGCGGCATTGGTCTCGGCGGAGGGACACTGGCAGGTCTGAGCCGTGTCATCCTCAAGACTGACGACATGAAACAGATCATCGCACTCGCCATGCAGGGAGACACGGCAAACATCGATCTGCAGATTGGTGACATTTCACCGAACCCATTGCCCGGACTCCCGAAGCATGCCACCGCCTCGTTGTTTGGTAAGGCAAAAAGCAATGCCACACGCGAGGATATCGCATGTGGCATCATCACTACTGTTCTTCAGACAATCGGATCGAGTTGCATACTCGCATCTCTCAACTCGGGTATCCGTGAGTATGTGCTTATCGGAAACCTTACCTTGTTGCCCCAATGTAAACTCGTCTTCCCCGGCCTTGAAAAACTCTATAAGGTTCATTTCATCATTCCCAAATACTCCGAGTTCTGCACGGCGATTGGAGCGGCGCTGAGCTATAGGAAGAACTGACGGCCCCACCCCTCCCCCTCCCCCATCTAGGGAAGGGGATAGTATGCCTGCTTATTCCTTCCCTTACCATCGACAGCCATAGATTGTTTATCTATGTAATCAACCCTTCCCCTTTGGGGAAGGGATTAAGGGTTAGGGCTCTTGGGGGGTACTATTATTTATTCGTACCTCATGCTCTTCGCCGGGTGGATATGCGAGATGAGGTAACTCGGGCCTATCAGGACGAGCACACTGATAAGCAGCGTGGCGACATTGAGCAATACCAACAGAGGAACGTTGAACTCAATAGGCACCGTGCTCACATAATAAGTGGCGGGATCGAGTTTTACGATGCCGAAGTGTTGTTGCAGGAAGCAAGCACCCAAGCCAATGATATTGCCGATGATAAGTCCACGGCCGATAATGAACGTGGCGAACCACAGAAAGAGATGACGGATCGTCTTATTGCGGGCACCTAAGGCTTTGAGGATACCAATCATCGTCGTGCGCTCAAGAATGATGATAAGCAGACCAGAGATCATCGTGACGCCAGCCACTGCCGTCATCAGCGCGAGGATAATCCACACATTCATGTCGAGCAAGTCGAGCCAACGGAAGATCTGCGGATTGATATCCTTGATGGTCTGCGAGGTGTACGTCTCACCATAATGATCCGTCCGTTTGTTTATCTGACGGATGAACTGGTGCTCCACATCATCGACATGATTGAAATCGTTGACCGTCACCTCAATGCCAGACACTTGATCCGGATTCCATCCATTCAGTTTTATCGTTGAATAGATATCCGTAAAGACCATGTAGGAATCGTACTGACTGAGGTTTGTCTGATAGATCCCCGCAATTGTGAAGCGGCGGATGCGCACACCATTGTTATCGATGAAATAAGCAAAGACACGCTGCCCCTGCTTGAGGTTCAGTTTATTGGCAATACTTTGCGAAATCAAAATCTTGTTGGACGAAGCAGTATCGGAGAACCGTGGGATACTGCCCGACACCATGTTCTCATGAATGAATGTAGAGTCCCACTCAGGCCCTACCCCTTTGAGCACGATACCGAGGAAGTTACTGTCGGTCTTGAGAATGCCTTGCTTATAGGCAAACCGCTCAGCATGTTTGACGCCATTGATGTCGCGGATAGCCCCCATGACACTGTCACAGGCTGCAATAGGATATTGCTCCGTCTCTGTCTGTGCCACAAAGTTCGTTACCTGGATATGAGAGCCAAAGCCGATAACCTTCGCTTGTATCGTATGCTTAAAACCAAGTACGACACATACAGAGACTATCATTACAGCCAGACCGATAGCGACACCAGCTGTAGCGATTGTGATGGCAGGGCGCGACACCTTATGTTTGTCGCCCTTGTCACCGTATATTCTTTTTGCAATAAAAAGTGGAAGATTCATTATTATAATATCAGAACTATAACGTCTTGATCTCCGTCTTTCCCGGATAAGCCTCCAACGCTTTGCCGAGAACGACGAGTGCCCGCTGAAGGTCTTCTTTCTTCAGGACATAAGCGAGACGCACCTGATTGATACCAGCACCGGGAGTCGTATAGAATCCGGAAGCCGGAGCCATCATGACCGTCTCTCCCTCATAGTTGAAGTCTTCAAGGCACCAACGGCAGAACTTCTCGGAGTCATCCACTGGAAGCTGAGCCACCGTATAAAAAGCACCCATAGGGATAGGCGAATAGACACCTGGGATGCGATTAAGTCCATCAATCAAACATTTACGACGCTCCACATACTCATCGTAGACATTACGATAATACTCCTCGGGCGCATCGAGTGATGCCTCGGCGATGATCTGACCAATAAGAGGTGGAGAGAGACGGGCCTGACAGAACTTCATCACAGCCTTACGCACCTCACTGTTGTGGGTGATAAGAGCACCGATACGGATACCGCATTCTGAATAGCGTTTAGAGACAGAGTCGATAAGGATGACATTGTTCTCAATGCCTTTCAGATGCATGGCGCTGATATAAGGACTGCCCGTATAGATATATTCGCGATAGACCTCGTCGGAGAAGAGATACAGATCATATTTCTTCACGAGGTCACGTATCTGGTTCATCTCACGCCTTGTATAGAGGTAACCCGTCGGATTGTTAGGGTTACAGATCATGATGGCGCGCGTTTTGTCATTGATAAGTTCTTCAAACTTCTCTACCTTCGGCAAGGAGAAGCCCTCATCAATGGTCGTGGCAATCGTACGAATCTTAGCACCAGCAGAGATAGCGAATGCCATATAGTTAGCATAAGCTGGCTCCGGAACAATGATCTCGTCACCAGGATTCAGACAACTCATGAAAGCGAAAAGCACAGCCTCAGAACCACCTGACGTGATGATAATCTCATCGGGAGAGACATTGATATTGTATTTCGCGTAATATTTGACGAGCTTCTGACGATAAGAGAGATAACCTTGCGAAGGAGAATACTCCAACACCTTGCGATCGATATGCTTCAGGGCATCAAGACCGCACTGAGGGGTGGGAAGATCGGGCTGGCCTATATTGAGGTGATAAACCTTGATGCCGCGCTCCTTAGCTTTAGCAGCCAACGGAGCGAGCTTACGTATAGGCGATTGTGGCATCTCAAGGCCACGAACTGATATTTCAGGCATTATCTATAGTTGTTATTCTGAAGCGCAAAGTTAACCTTTTTTATTGATACGGCAAACGATTTGTAGGTATTCTTTATCGTTTGCGTCCAAAAAAGTATTGTCCTTTATGCTTGGTCAACGTACCCCAGTTGATGGCATGGTGCGGACAATGATGGTAGCAAGCGAAACAAGCGAGGCATGAGCCGTCGTGCTTCCACTGCGGCTCATAGCCCAAGCCTCCGATGATATTTTTCGTAGGACATACATCCGCACAGATGCCACATTTGACGCACAGTCGACTGTCCACATGAAACTTCTTATCTGTGACAAGATGTTTTGTGAAGTAGCCACCCAACAGCCGAGAGTTGATGCGCGGCCAATGTCCGACGACAAGATGGCTTGCTTCTTTGTGGTTGGTGATCTCATTGATATAATCTCTCAGTTCAGCGGCCGCCTTGTCTTTCTTCTCCTTCTCTTTCTTCGCATTGTCGACATTAAAGAAAGGCAAGCCAAGATAGGACTCGGGCATAATGAGAGAAAACACCGCATTGAGCGGGATATCCTTCGCTGACAAATCCTTGCGAAGAATTTCCATCGTCTCGCCGATGTTGTCACCTGCCGTGCAGAGAGCATAGACATAATGACCCTTCGCATCAATGATGAGCCGACGGATGAACTCGCGGACAATCTTAGGTGGACGCCAGCCATGCACCGGGAAACAGAAGCCAAGGCGCTCTCCTTCCTGCAAAGTATACTCAAGCTGCCCCGAGCGCAACTGCTCTGGGATGAAGAGTAACTTGTCATTGGTAGCTTCGGCAATGGCCTTTGCAGCCCAGCCGGTATTACCTGTATCTGAGAGATAAAAGATCATATCTTATTTTGTGTAGAAATCAATCACTGCCTGGATTGCCTGCTTACAAGCCGGGCAGAACTCAGGATACTCGTTCGTCCGCATGCGGCAATCAGGATAAGCACGATATACGCCCTTAGGGCTATAGCCTGCTCCTTCATAGAAGCCTGCTTTCGGATCCTTGCCGATGAGGTTCGACCACTTGCCTTTAAAGTCTGCCTTCGTGGTGATATTCTGCTCCCACGGCTCCACATCGTGTGGATACATAGGCACTTCCTCTGTGTCGTAGGCATACTCATCAGCCAGTCCTGCAAAGCTGTGACCAAACTCATGGACAACAACCGGACGGAAAGTAGGATGATGAGCAGCACAGAGCTCATAACTGTTGAGGATACCACCGCCACCATAGCGATCGGTGTTGACAAGGACGATGATATGCTCGTAAGGAATGCCTGCAAGAACATCATGCAGACGTTTCAAATGAAGTGTTGTGAGATAACGGGCACTATAGAACGTATCATAATTGGAAAGAACAGCGGTATTCTTCCAGATACCTTCATCTGGAATGCTCACGCCACTCTCCACAGAGGGAGACTCGACAGCTACAAGCGAGAACTTGCTGCGAGAGCTCTTGAACGGCTCATAGGAGAAGAGATAACCCATGGCTCTGCGGGCATCCTCCAGGAACTTCGGCATCTCGGACTTTGTATATCCTTCTGCCACGTAAGCAACGCGAATGCAGCGGGTGGTATCAGTAGCTTTCTGAAGGTAGACATAAGGGTTGACACCTTTCTCACCGATATGACGGATAAGAATGTCTTTAGGGTTTACGAAGTGGGTAAGCGACGCACAGATCTGTCGACGGTTATCGCGAAGGTCAAGCGTCACTTTCACCGTGCGCTTTGGCATAGGCACGAGAAAGACGTTCTCAAAGCTCTTATCGATGGTCTTAGCCTCGGGATAAGACTGCCACTCCTGGAAGAGCGTGGAGAAAGAATTGCGATAAATAACTTGTCCACTGACGCTGTCGCGCACCGTGATCTGTCCGTTGCCTTCCATCGGCAACTCAGCGAGTCGCTGACGCTTGCCATACCAACGGGGTGACTGGCAGAGCTCATCCACTGCGATATGCTGCTCGTGGTCGTTGCCCGAGAAGATGTAATCAATACGCAGGGTCTTGTCCTGAAACCAACTGTTGAAGTCCTGTGCACTAACGCTCAGTGCAGACAGGACCACACAAAACAAAAAACATAATCTCTTCATATATTCAAATTTATGTTACCTGACTCTTAGTTGCTGACCAACCATAATGGAGTCGTCGGGACTCATATGGTTCATCTTATAGAGGTTCTTCAAGCGTACACCATACATCTGAGCGATAGAGTACATACTCTCTCCTGCCTTAACAATATGTGGCTTGCCCTTAAACACCTTAGAAGCCTTTTTCTGTTTCTTCTCCAAGTAGATGATGTCTCCTGCATGGAGAACGTCATCCTTGTCACGGTCATTGTATTTGGCGAGCTTACGCCTTGAGATGCCGGTCTCCTTAGAAAGACTCTTAAATGAATCACCTGCACGAGCAACTATATAATAGTTCTTATTGCACTTCGTGATAGGATGGAAACCTGTCGGTGCATAGTCATGATTATGTGCATCATAACGGTCTGCCATGAAGTGGTCATAGCCTTTAGCATGATCAAAACGATCGAGATGATAAAGCTGGATAATATTGATCAGGTTATCCGCATATCGAGGGTTCGTAGCATAACCACAAGCCTTCAAACCACGGGCCCAACCCTTATAATCAGTTTCTCTTAATTGAAAAAGACTGGAATAACGTGTGTTATTACGAAGGAACCGACTGTGATCCTCATAACTCTGTTTAGCACTGTCGTAGGCGCGGAAGCATTCCCCTAAGGCATCATCATCAGCATTAATGGAGCGGCCCCTCCACCCATGACATTTAATGCCAAAGTGGTTATTGCCAATAGTAGCAAGGCGGCTTCTGCCGGCCTGACTCTCAAAAAGCCCCTGCGCAAGGGTTATACTCGCAGGTATCCGATATCGTTCCATCTGCTCAATGGCTAAGTCTTTATATTGGTCAATATAAAGCAAATAATCCGGTTTGAGCATTGCTTGCGCATCAGAACCCGCTGAATACAGACAGGCGACTAAAAAGAGAACTATATATCGAAAGAATCGCATGTATACCTATTATGTGCTAAGTTATATGACATAAAATGAATGTTACATGCAAAGTTAGTAAAAAAATGTATCAGTGGAGCAGATAGATGAGATAAAAACATAAAATAAAAAACCGCCTCAGGCAAAGCCTAAGGCGGAGTCTCTCAATTTTCTATTTTCGTGCTAACGAAGTTGCTAATTACTTAGCAGGAGTAGCAGCTGCAGTGTCAGCAGCAGCGGTGTCAACAGCAGCAGTGTCAGTTGTGTCAGCAACAGCTGTTGTGTCAGAATCAGCTGCAGGAGCTGCGCTCTGATTCTTGTTACCACATGATGCGAAAGAGATAGCTGCGATAGCCACGAACATTAAAACTAATTTCTTCATTTTCTTTGCTTTTTAAATCTGTAAAACAATCTTGTTTATTAACAACGCTGCAAAGGTAGGCATTTTTTCAATACGTTGTTCATTTTTTAGCCACTTTTTTTGCCCTTCGCTGTAACTTTTTTGTAAGTCGCTGATTTTCAGTGGTCTATTTTTAGTAAACAAAGGTTAAAGTTTTGCACAACCTCGCAAGAGCCACTGATTTAACATTTCTGAGACCAAAAAGAGCCGCATGATATAGGCGCAAAAACAATACATGCACCATACCATGCGGCTCTTTATGTAATCAACATTCTCCCCTTTAGGGGAGGCTTGGAGAGGCTTCTGACTGTTTACATCCCTGCTGCAGCAATCCAGTCGTAGACGCCAGAGCATACACCAAAGGCAACGACGCCGAGGGTGCAGATAGCGAGTGCAAACTTAGTGCTCATAGCACTCTTGAATGTAGGCAACGGGTTATCGTTAGGCTTGATGAACATAGCCTTGACAATCAGCAGATAGTAGTACAAGCTGATGACGGTGTTAACCAAGGCGATGAACACCACTGCATAAGTAAGCGCACCGATCGTTGTTGTCACCTGAGCGCCCTTGGCTGCAGCCATGAACGAGAAGAACTTCGAGAACATACCTGCAAACGGAGGAATACCGCCGAGGGAGAACAGAGCCAGCGTCATGATGAAGCTCAGACGCGGGTTCGTCTTATAGAAGCTATTATAGCTGTCCATGTTCACCGTACCGTTGTTATGCTCCTCCACAGAAGCGATGATCGCGAAGACAGCGAGGTTGGCGACCACGTAGATGAGTACATAGTAACTCAGAGCCACCACACTCATAGCAAAGTCGCCAAGAATAGCGAGCACGATATATCCGGCCTGTGAGATAGAGGAGAAAGCCATGAATCGCTTCAAATCCTTCTGATGGATAGCGAAGAGGTTGGCAACTGTGATAGAGAGCACGATAACGACCATCAGCATATAGCGCCAGTACTCCACCATCGGAGCAAAGACCTTCATCAGAATGGCGCACAGAGCGAAAGCAGCGGCACCCTTGGAGACCACAGAAAGATATCCGGTGACACTCGTCGGAGCACCCTGATAGGTATCAGCTGTCCAGAAGTGGAACGGTACAAGAGAGATCTTGAAGCCGAGACCAGAGAAGAAGAACACCATACCGAGGATGGTCAGCGGTGTTGCTGTCAGCTTTGTCACCACATCATCAAAGTAGAGTGTACCCGTAGCACCATAGATGAAACTGATACCGAAGAGCATCACACCACTGGAGAATGTAGCGGTGAGGATGAACTTGGCACCAGCCTCTGCAGAATAGTGACGGTATTTATCCATCGCCACGAGGCAAGCCATAGGAACGGATGCCATCTCAAGGCCGAGGAAGAACAGAAGGAAGTGGTTGGCACTTACCATCATGTTCATACCAAGCAGTGTAGAGATCACGAGGACATAGAACTCACCCTCCTTAAAAGCTGTGTCAGGGCGCTGAAGCCATTCACGAGCCTGGATGAGCACGATCAGCGTACCAAAGGCAAGGATTGTCTTGATAACACCGATGCTTGCATCGGTCTGATACATTCCTCCGAAAGCTGTAGAAGCAGCTGTGGGGAAAATGTTGATGAGGATATGAATGAAGAGAAGCACACATACCAGCGGATTGAACCACTTACGGAGCGATTCAACAGGAGCCTGAGCCACTGTCTTCTCTTTCTCCAAAGCAAGCTCACCCTCCTCAGCCTGATGGACGGCAAGCGCAGAAGGCTTCTGAGCCGTGAAGAGATCCACCACAAACACTATCAACAAGATAGCCATCAGCGTGACCTCTGGTATCATATTCAGAAATTGACTGTAATCGATATTCATTTTTTATAGTTTTTGAGTTTTTGAGTTCCTAAGTTTTCAAGCCTTTAAAATGCCTATTAATATATAGCAGACATATATAAAGCTCAAAAACTCATTAACTCATTAACTTATTAACTCATTAACTTATTAACTCATTTTACATACCCATGATATGGCTGATCATCGGACCGACAGCGTCATTGATGATGTTCTGAGCCCACAGCGGTGCAAGACCGAGACCTGCCACGCAGAAGATCAGACCACCGACAGCAATACGCTCATCCCATGTAGCATCCGTGAGCTTGAAATACTCCGGATTAGGTACCTTCTGATAGAGGATCTTACCCACAACACGGAGAATGTAGACAGCCGTGATAACGATAGAGGTACAAGCGATGATGGTGCATGTACGATGGAACACATCAGCGTTCTGGAATGAACCCACGAAGATGTTCATCTCTGCTACGAAGCCGGAGAAGCCTGGCAGACCGAGGTTGGCAAGACCTGCAACGACGTAAGCTACGGAGAGGAACGGCATGATCTTCATCAAGCCACCCAAGCGGCGGACGTCACGGGTACCCGTGCGGTGATAGATCATACCGATGACAGCGAAGAAGAGAGCCGTCATCAGACCGTGAGAAAGCATCTGAAGGATAGCACCCGTGCAAGCGGTCTGGGTCATCATCAGCAGGGCGAAGAGCACCATACCGCAGTGAGAGACTGAAGAGTAAGCGTTGATATACTTAAGGTCAGTCTGAACGCAAGCAGAGAGAGCACCGTAAACCACAGAGATTGTAGTCAAGATGAGGAAGATCCAAGAGAGCTGCTGAGCAGCATCCGGAAGGAGGAACATAGCGATGCGGAAGCAACCGTAACCTCCGAGCTTCATCAGCACACCGGCGTGAAGCATAGACACTGCCGTAGGCGCAGAAGCATGACCGTCAGGAGACCATGTGTGGAACGGGAAGAGGGCTCCAAGAACACCGAAACCAATGAAGATGAACGGGAAGAACACCTTCTGGATGCTTACGGGGATAGCGTGCAGTGTAGCGATCTGCATCACATCCATCGTATAAGTACCACTGAACTGACCGTTGAAGAAGTAGATACCGAGGATACCAATGATGAGGAGTGCAGAACCACCCATCAGCATCAAGGTCAGCTTCATAGCTGAATACTCCTTAGGACCTGTTCCCCATACACCAATAAGAAGGTACATAGGAATGAGGGCAACCTCATAGAACATGAACATCGTGAAGAGATCCTCCGAGATGAAGAATCCGAACACACCCGTTGAAAGGAGCGTGAACCAAAGGAAGTACTCCTTCTGCTGCGGATGCTGCTGCCAGGAAGCGAAGGTACCTGTGAAGACGATGATTGAAGAAAGCAGGATCATCACCACAGCGATACCATCTACACCTGTGCGGTAGAAGATGTTCAACGGCTTGAACCAAGGAATGGCGTCGCCGAAGAGGAATGGATATTTCTCGGCCGGCATGGTCTCGCGCGCTCCAACGAAGGCAAAGACCAGATAGATAGCCAGGGCGAGCAGAGCCGTTGAGCCCACAGCCATCACGATGCGAACCTGAGAGTCGTTCTTGGCGAGCCACAGGCAGAGGAGCATCAGAACCGGTATAATGACGAATAATGTTAGAAAAGTCATCTTATATTATTTTTCAATATACATTATAATATACATATGAGGATGAGAGTCAATGCCACTGAACCGGTAATGAACCAGACAGCATACTGACGCACGTCACCACTCTGCCAAGGACGGATAGCTTCGCCACCTTCCTGTGTAGCCCAAGCCGAGAAGTTGAACATGCCATCGATGACATGACGGTCGAACCAGGCGATAGGAATAGAGAAGCAACCGAAGACGATCTTATGGGTGAAGAACTGCCAAGCATCGTCGATATAGAAACGGTTGAGAGCAGCCTTGTGCAGACGCGGCATTGCTGCAGCGAGCTTGTCGGGCAGTGGGTTGTGCTTCGGAGCGTACATATAAGTAGCAAGCGCAAAACCAATCGTTGCTACGCACAGAGAGATCCATGCGGTAGGACCGAACTGGAAGTGCTGGAGTGCAATCTCCTCAGGATGACCATTGAGAGAGATGAAATGACCCATTGGAATCCAACCAGCTACAATAGAGATGAGCGAGAGGAACACCAGCGGACCCCACATGACGAAGGGAACCTCAGCGGGCTTGCGGCGGTGCTCGGGATCCTGCTCATAGTAGCTGTCACCCCAGAAGATGACATAATAGAGACGGAACATATAGAAAGCGGTCATTCCACTGACGAGTGTCATGAACCAACCGAGATACGGAGAGAAATGGAAGCAAGCATCCACAATCTCATCCTTTGAGAAGAAACCAGCCAACGGCCAAAATCCACTGATGGCGATGGTACCGATGAGGAAGCAGATGTTCGTGATCGGCATATACTTATGCAGACCACCCATATACTCCTTGAAGTTGGAGCCGATGATCACGATGATAGCACCAGAGCAGAGGAAGAGGAGGGCCTTGAACATAGCGTGTGTGAAGAGGTGGAACATGGAAGCCATGTAACCAACACTACCCTCGCCTTCCATCGATGTCACCACACCGAGAGCTACAAGCATGTAAGCGATCTGAGAGATAGTAGAGAAAGCCAGACCACGCTTGATATCACGCTGGCAGCAAGCCACAGCTGCTGCGTAGAAAGCAGTGAAGGCTGCGATATAAGCAATGTAATGCAGGGTATGAGGAGCATAAGCGACCCAGATAGGCATCAGAGAAGCCACCTGATAGACACCGGCAACAACCATCGTAGCTGCGTGAATAAGGGCAGACACAGGCGTCGGGCCTTCCATAGCATCAGGGAGCCAGATGTGGAGCGGGAACATAGCAGACTTACCGGCACCACCGATGAACATCAGGAAGAGGGAAGTCGGAAGGATCCACGCTGCACCGGGAAGCTCAGTCACCAACTTCGGATCAGCTGAGAGGTCGTAGTTGAACGTACCTGTGTAGAAGCTGTAGAAGAGGATACCGATGAGGAAGAAGAGGTCAGCGAAACGAGTGACGATGAATGCTTTCTTAGAAGCGTGCACGGCTGCGTGCTTCGGATAGTAGAATCCGATGAGCAGATAAGAGCACACACCCACGAGCTCCCAGAAGAGATACATCTGGAAGATGTTCGTAGCCACAACCAAGCCAAGCATGGACATGGTGAAGAGGCTCAGGAAAGCATAGAAACGCTGGAATCCTTTCTCATAACCTACAGCCTTGTAGTTCTCGTCGCGCTCAGCCATATAGCCAAAGCTATAGATATGAACCATGAACGAGACTGTGGTGATAACGATGAGCATCATCACAGAGATAGGCGTCAGACGGAAACCGATGTTGAACGTCAGCAGGTCAGTGAACTTCAACCAAGTGAAGTTGAACACGGTCACGGTCGGATAAAGTCCCGTGGCAGCGTCTCTGCCCACTGCAAAGAAATATTCGTAAGCCGTGTAGAGACTCATGCACCACAGTACGCCAAGCACTGCAGTTCCTATGAATCCAGCCACGGGCTTCTTCATCTTCATACCGAGCAGTCCCAGGACCAGGAAGCTCAGGAAAGGGAGAAGAAGTATCAAAAATGAATAACTGTATTCCATTACTTAATTAGAATTTCATATTTTCAATACTGTTCACCTGGTCACTGTGATAGTTACGGTAAACATTAATAATGATAGCCAGAGCCACTGCCGTCTCAGCCGCACTCACACCGATGGAGAAAAGGGTGAAGAAAGCACCCTCCAGCTGACCGGGGAAAAGCAGACGGTTGAAGACTGCGAAGTTGAGGTCTACAGAGTTGAGGACAAGCTCAATAGAGATGAGCATAGCCACAAGGTTGCGGTGGGTTACGAAACCAAAGACACCGATGAAGAACAGCAACGTGCTGACTCCGAGGAATGCATAAACAGAAATCATTTCTTGTCCTCCTTTCTTGCAATCATTACGCCACCGATGATACAAGCCAGCAGGAACACTGAGATGAACTCAAACGGAAGCACATAACCATATTTACCAGAGCTGACCATAGCCTGACCAACCTGCTTCATAGGAACCTCTACATTAGCCACATCCATGGCAGCATTGATGAAGTGGTTCTTCACGAGAATAAGGCTCACGACAACAAGGCCGATGAGCGAAATGATCAGGCCCTGAGCGATGCGCACGCCCTTGAAACGAGCTACAAGGTTCTGAAGAGAACGCTTGGAGACAAGCTGGATGGCGAAGATATACATGATTGTGATACCACCGGCATAGATGCTGACCTGAGCAGCACCGAGGAATGTGTAGTCAAGAATGAAATAGAATCCGGCAATGCCAAAGAGCACAAACAACAGCCATGTAGCTGCACGCATGATACTCTTCGTGCAAATGGACATAACAGCTGAGCCAAGTACGACTACAGCTAAAATACAGAACATTACTAATCTAGCCATTATCTTACTTGGTTTTAGTGTTAAACTTACCGATTGTCAACGGAGCACCACCATCGATGAGGTTAGGCAGCGAGCCGCCCTGATAGACCTCCTTGTCGAGGTGTAGCACGAGCTTCTTACGGTCAAAGACAGCATTCTCGAAGTCGTTAACAAAATGAATAGCGTCAAAGTTGCAGGCATTGACACAGAGCTGGCAGAACATGCAGTCGCCGAGATCATACTGATAGTCGTCGAGCTTCTTTTTCTTTCTGCCGGTCTCCGGATCAGTCTCCATGTGCGCTGTGATTTTGATGGTGTCGTTAGGACAAGCCTTCTCACACATCGTGCAAGCGGTACACTTGTAATCACCGACCTTCAACCCACGCTTCACGGCCTGCGGGTCGTTGGGGTCTTCCACACGCTTGAACACGAGACGTCCGCGATGACGCGCCGAGACATGCAGTGTGGTCTTGCGGTTCTCAGGATACTGCTCCGTCGACTTCGGTGTGAAGTATTCCTTCATCGTCACCTTCAAGCCGGTTGCCAAAGTCTTGGTAGCATCCTTGATACCTTTAAAATATTGTGACATAACCTAATAGGATTATCTTTTAATGTTGTTCTATAAATTAAAGCGTCAAGCCAAGAGCCACGCAAGCAGTCATCACCGTAAGGGTCAGAAGCATGCAAGGCATGAGGTACTTCCACTCGAGCGTCAGAATCTGATCGATACGCAGACGAGGGAAAGTCCAGCGGGCCCACATCAGCACCCAGATGACGAGCAGCGTCTTGCCGGCAAACCAGATGAAACCAGGGATATAGTTCATCACGGTATCGAAGCCACTGATACCGATGTTCAGCGGTGCCCAACCACCAAGGAAGATGGTAGCAGCGAGACCGGAGATAACCACGAGGTTCAGATACTCAGCGAGATAGAAGTAACCGAAGCCCATACCACTGTACTCTGTGTGGTAACCGGCAGTCAGCTCACTCTCAGCCTCTGCCAAATCGAACGGGCCACGGTTGGCCTCTGCGTTACCGGCGATGAGGAAGATGAGGAAAGCCACGATGGCGGGGATATGACCCTGGATGATGAGCCACTTCCAAGGACCTGTCTGAGCACCAATGATATCACTGAGCTGCATAGAGCCACAGAGAATGACGGCAGTCACCATGCACAGACCGAGAGAAATCTCATAAGAAATCATCTGAACGGCACCACGCATAGCGGAGACAACGGAGTATTTGTTGTTTGAACCCCAACCGGAGAGAATCACACCAAGCACGCCGATAGACGAGATGGCGGTCACCATGAACACGCCGACATTGAAGTCGAGCACCACGGCACCTTTGTTCCAGGGAAGGAAGGAGAAGGTACCGACGGAAGCGATGATGGTGAGGAACGGAGCGAGGGTGTAAAGGAACTTATCGGAGCGGTCAACACCAAAGATCTCCTTGATGAGCATCTTCACCACGTCGGCAACGACCTGGAAGATACCCCACTTACCTACTCGCATAGGGCCAAGGCGGCACTGGAAGAAGGCACAGACCTTACGCTCAAAATAAATCATGAACATGGCGATGAGGGCGTAGAGCGTCAGCACGATAAGGCCCACAATCACACATTCTATCAAGACGGCCCAAAAATTGCTCAAGCCACAAGTTTGACGGAGCAAAGCATCGAACCATTTTGTTACTACTGAAAAATCAAACATTTTTTCTTAGTTTTTGAGTTCTTGAGTTTCGAAACTCATTAACTTATTAACTCACTTTACCTATCCAGATCCGGTATAACGAAGTCGATGCTTGCACCTGTAGCGATGAGGTCAGCGATCTTCTGTCCGCGAAGCATCTTGTCGAAAGCTCCGGCAAGGGTCAGACCCATCGGGCGCATCTTTACGCGGTATGGGCTCTTGTCGCCACGGCTCTCAAGATAGACACCGAACTCACCAGCACCACCTTCCACAGAGAACCACCACTGGCCCTCAGGAAGCTTGATGATAGGCTTCTGCTTGATATAGAACTCACCCTCAGGAATGTTGTCAATGAGCTGCTCGATGATGTCGAGGCTCTGATACATCTCCTTGATGTGGATCATATAACGCTCCATAGAGTCGGCACCCGTGCCCGTGATCTCCTTCCACTCTACCTTGTCGTAGAGATCGTAAGGATGATTCTTACGCACGTCGTTGTGCCAGCCGGCAGCGCGACCAGCAGGACCCGTGACACCATAGTTGATGCAGTCCTCAAGATTCATGTAGCCCACACCCTCAAGACGGTTGTGAGTAATGACATTGTCACCGAAGACATCAAGATATTCCTGGATCATCGGACGGAGATACTTGCAGAGCGTCTTCGTGTTCTGAACGAAGTTAGGATCAATATCATCCTGCAAGCCGCCGATGCGGTAATAGTTCTGGATAAGACGTCCACCCGTTGTCTCCTCCATGACGTTGAGCACATGCTCACGGTCACGCATACAATAAAGGAAGGCTGTCAGTGCGGAGAGGTCCTGCGCACAGGTACCGAGGAACAACAAGTGGTTGTCGATACGCTGAAGCTCATCCATGATCGTACGGATATAACGGATACGGTCAGAGAGCTCCACGCCGAGGGCTTCCTCAATGACTCCTACGAGTGCATGGCGATGGTGCATGGCGCAGAGATAGTTCAGACGGTCGGTCAGAGCGAGGGTCTGAGGATAAGTCATGCTCTCCATCATCTTCTCCATGCCGCGATGGATATAGCCGAGGTGCGGATAGACGTGCTTGATAGTCTCACCATTGACCACTGTGCGCAGACGAAGCACACCGTGGGTTGACGGGTGGTTAGGACCGAAGTTGATGACGAAATCGTCATCGCCGAGCAAGCGGTGCTTGGTCTCTGTCAAATGACCATATTTGTCGAGGCCATACTCTGTTGTCCAGTCGGTCTCCGGCTCATCCGTCATCGGGAACTGGTTAGCCTCAGGGCTCATGTCGAAGTCCTTGCGCAGCGGATAGCCTACAAAATCATTGCGCATGAAGAGACGGCGCATATCGGGATGACCGAGGAACTTGATGCCGAGGAAGTCGAAGACCTCACGCTCAAGCAGGTCAGCATCATGCCACAGACTGATGACAGAAGGCAACACATAGTTGTCACCGTCAACGACTTTGGCAATCTGCTTCACCGAGACACGCTCGTGGCTCTGTGTATTCTCAAGAATGTAGATACAGCCGAGGCCTTCCTCACCGAAGTCCTCACCAACGATCGTCACCAGGAAATCGAAATGCTGCTCATTCTTCAACTTTGCCATCTCTGCGGCAAAGTTGTCAAAACCGAATTCTTTATTCTCTAATTTCATTTCGACTCCTTATTTATCATTAACTTTGAACTGCTCACCTTCCTTCTCGAGCTGATCGAGCTCTCTGCCGAGTGCCTCGACCTCTTCCTTGTTAGGCGAAGCTGAGATGATGATCGGTTCTTTCTCACCGATCTTAGCACCCGAGAGGTTCTCGTTGCTGATACCATGAAGGCCACCGAGACCCATGCTGATGCCTTTCTCGTCGCTGTTCATCTTGTGGTTGGCACCACCGAAGAACTTCTCCACCTTTACCTTACGCTGCAACTGCATCATACCGTAAAGGATAGCTTCCGGACGCGGAGGGCAGCCAGGAATATAGACATCCACAGGCACGATCTGATCGATACCGCGAACGACACTGTAGCTCTTCTTGAAAGGTCCACCGGAGATGGTGCAACCACCGACAGCCACAACATACTTAGGCTCTGCCATCTCATCGTACAGACGCTTGAAGACCGGAGCCATCTTGTTCGTGATTGTACCGGCACACATGATAAGGTCGGCCTGACGGGCAGAGTTACGCGTCACCTCGAAGCCGAAGCGAGAGAAGTCGTAACGAGCACAGCCGACAGCCATGAACTCAATACCACAGCAGCTCGTACCGAAAGTCAGTGACCAAAGAGAGTTACTACGGCCCCAGTTGATCATCTGATCGAGGGAGCCCAGCACCACGTTCACACCGCCATCATTGAGCTCTGAAGCGATGTTCTCGAGCGTGTCATTGTCCTTAAACTCGTTGTAAGGAATGCTCTTGATACTTGGTTTTCTTACCTCCATTCCAGCGCTCCTTTCCGCCAGGCATAAGCCAAGCCTAAAACCAACACTACGAGGAAGAACCCGATGCTCACGAGAGCCATGCTGCCGAAATCCTTCACCACGACGGCCCAAGGATAGAGGAACACTGTCTCAATGTCGAAAATCAGGAAAAGGATGGCAAAGAGATAGTAACCGGCATGGAGCGGCATCCAGCTGCTGCCACGCGTGGGAATACCACACTCAAAGGGCTCACCCTTCACCGGATTGTACGACCGAGGACCTATCAGCTTGGCGATGACATAAGCACCCACCACCAATGTGATAGCCGTCAGCAACACGGTGACTAACAAAGTGAAATTCATAAAGTTTATAACGTTATATTGATGTTAACTAAAGATATATCTTTCATCGGCTAACCGATAGCCGCTGCAAAGGTACTCAATAATTCTCTAACATTATAATTTTTTAGGGAAAAAGTGCTATATAGAGTTGGCAACATTATATGCTGACGGTATTGCTGGGTGTGGCCCTCATGGTGGATTCTTGGGAACAACCTCGGAGAGGTTGAACATGGTTAGCCCCACGTGAGGCGTAGCCGAAACGTGGGGTTTAGAAACGAACCTAATAACTGAACGGCCGGCCTCGAAGAGGGCGAACCTCAGATAGGGTGTAGATGACAATAAATCAGCGCCCTAACCATGTTCGCCCTCTTCGAGGCCGGATTTCAACAAACCATGCCGGATCAGAAACACTAGGTTGCGTCGCTGCGCTCCTTACCTGGGCTAACCATGTTGGACCTCTCCGAGGTCCTGCGCATCCACTTTGCAGGGGCCGCCCCTGCAATTAATCCACCCTTATCGCAATCTCTTTCTTCAACCCCTTTGCCTTGTCTCTTACAACCAATCGGATGGTACCTTGCTTTGCCCCAGCCTTCACGGTGACAACGAGCTTGCCATTGAAGAGCTTCATCGTGGGCTTCGTGAACGACTCCAAGGACGTGGCATCGCCATTACAGATTGCCTGGAAAGAGCCGGCACCACTCACCTCTACATCGATGCGGTCGTCAGCCTGTGGCAGTTCAGTGCCGTTCTTGTCCACCAGCGACACGGTGACATAAGCGAGGTCGTCAACTCCCTTCTTCAGCACTGTGCGGTCAGCCTCAAGCTTCAGCGCCTTCGCCTCACCCGCAGTTTTGATGGTTGTCTCCGCAGCAGCATTGCCCTGAGCATCGTAAGCCACGACCTTCAGTTCGCCCGGCTCATATTTTACATTCGGCCACATCAGACGATAACGCGTGGCATAGTGCTCAGCCTCATCGGGGGTCGTTGGATCTTTCCACGACTTCTGAGCCGGATGCGACTCGAGACGCACTGTAGTGTCTTTCTTCACCCTACCCTGCGACTTGCCGTTGACAAAGAGCTCAGCCTCGGGATAATCGGTGTAGACGAAGACGGGTGTCACCTGACCCTCGCGACCGGGCCACGTCCAGTGAGGCAGGATATGCAGCGTATGCGCCTTCTTGTTCCACACCGAGCGATAGAGGTAATAGCGGTCCTTGGGCAGACCGGCGAGATCCATGATGCCGAAGTAGGAGCTGCGGCTCGGCCAATACTCATCGTAAGGCGTGGGCTCACCGAGATAATCGTAACCCGTCCACACAAACTGACCGATGGTATAAGGCTTGTCCTCCATTGCCATAAAGTCCTGCTCGGGAAGGTTACTCCAGGAGCACCACTGCGTGTCATAGCTCGTGCACTGTCCGTCCTTATCCTCCGGTGCCACACCCCACTTGACGGGGAACTTATACACACCACGGCTGCTCACCGTCGAAGCAGTCTCGGAACCTAAGAGGAAACCTTTAGGGAGTTGTTTAATATTTTTGTCATATTTATACACACGGTAGTTGAAGCCGGGGATATCCATCACCTGGGCGAAGCCCGACTTCAAAGCATCCTCTGCCCGGTCCATGCCCTGGGTCACGGGGCGTGTGGGATCGAGCTCGTGGCAGAGGTTCTGCAGATGCTCGGCGATGATTCTGCCCTCATAGCTCCATTGCTCGGGAATCTCGTTACCGATGCTCCACATGACGATGGAAGGATGGTTACGATTGGCCTCCACAAGTGCCGTGATATCCTTATCGCTCCAGTCCTTGAAGAAGCGGGCATAACCGTTCTTACACTTAGGATAGATCCACATATCGAAACTCTCGGCCATGACCATCATGCCGAGGGAGTCGCACACATCCATCTGCATCTGCGAAGGAAGGTTATGCGAAGTACGGATGGCATCGCAGCCCATATCTTTCAACTGCTTGATCTGCCGGATGAGGGCGGCCTTGTTCACGGCAGCACCGAGCGGACCAAGGTCGTGGTGGAGGCAGACACCCTGAATCTTACGGCTCACGCCATTGAGCTGAAAGCCATGAATGGAGTCGACCTTCACTGTCCGCACGCCAAAACGCATGGATAGATTGTCCAATTCTTTGCCGGCATCATCCATCAAAGTCATATTCAGCGTGTAAAGGTTCGGAGTTTCGGGAGTCCACCACTTCGCGTTCTTCACAGCAAAAGGGCCATGGAGAACGTTACCTTTCACATCGAGCTCAGAACTCTCACTTATTTTCTCCCCCGTCTCATTGTCAACGACCGACATCTTCATTTTTCCGCGGAAGTCTTTAGAAGCTCCAGCAATGATCGTACGAAAATCCATCACCGCTCTATCGCGATAGATACGTGGCTGCGTTCTGATGGAAGTCTTCCACGAATCGAGATGCACCTTGCTCGTCGTAACCAAGGTCACAGGGCGATAGAGCCCGGCACCCGGATACCAGCGGCTGCTCTCCTCCATATTATGCAGCGAGACGTCGATGCGGTTGTTGCCCTTAACAATATAAGGTGTGATATCGACCTTGAAAGGCGTGTAGCCATAAGCCCACTGCCCGGCCAACTTCCCATTGACATAGACCTTCGGCTCTGCCATGGCACCGTCGAGGTCGAGCTCCACATGCCGGTTTTCCACATTATTTATATATAGAGAAGTGGTGTAATAGCCTTTTCCTATCCAGGGCAGCGCTCCGGAGCGTCCGCTCTTCTCCGTCTTCTGCTTCTCACCGTTCTGCTCAATGGCGACCAACTGCAAGTCCCATTTCTTGTCGAATGGTCCACTGATAGCCCAGTCGTGCGGCACCGTCACCGACTGCCAGTGAATACTGTCGCGAGAGAACTGCCAGTGCTTGAGATTGACAACAGATCTTCCCTCTGCCGATAACAACAGAGGAAGGAAGAGAAGAAGAAAAAGACAAAATTTGCGCATATTGATTAATTATTATTGATTCATTATTCGTTGTGCTCTTTCAGTTTAGGGCTGATAATAGCACCCAGCCTCGGAGAGGCTGAATTTTACATAACCCCAGACTAAAGGAGCGGTAGCGACTGCAGTCTGGGGATGTTTGGGTGAGGACTTATTGGGCTAATTTTCTGCCTCGGAGAGGCAGACTGCACGGTAGTGCGCAATGTCTTTAATGGTTATCATACGCCAACATAGCGCGCCACGGCGCATTCAGCCTCTCCGAGGCTGGGAATCAATTCATTCTGTTGCAGCCCCAATCCCCAGACTGCGGTCGCTCCGCTCCCTTAGTCTGGGGTTATGAATAGTGTGCCTCTCCGAGGCACTGATCAACTTGAGGCATACCATTAACACCCAACACCCCTCACTTACCACCCATAAAGGGGTTTTCGCTTGCAAAAATAATGGAAATAAATGAATTTTCAAAGATTTTTGAATTTTCTTCGTCAAATATTTTGTTATGTCGCAAAAAGGCCTTATCTTTGCCAACGTTATCCTGAAAACAATCTTTTTACCTTAATGGAACTGATACCTATTGAAGATTTGGAGCGGTGGCCTGTGAAGGTGATCGCTTTTTTTATGCCCTATAATTTCCACTCTCTTATAGTTATATTGTTATCTTCCGTCGAACGACGGAAGATTGTTTGACGTTCGACAAACGATTGTCTGACGTTCGACAAACAATTGTTCGACGTTCGACAAACAATTGTTCGACGTTCGACGAACAATTGGCCGACACGTGACTCATATTGAGATTTCAATAACAATCGACGAATGATTTCACTGAAAACGCGAAATGATTCCACTGAAATCGCAATATGATTTCAGTGGAAACAAAAGGCGAATAATATAGAAAGACAAAAAAGCCTTTCCCCACATTAGCGAGGAAAGGCCATTTATATTAAGAATAAATATTCTTCTTAAACGAGCGAACAATTAGTTGTTCTCAGGACGGAGCTTACGGACAGTCTCGCCAGCGCGCCACATCTCCATGTCGTGCATAGCCTTGAGCTCTGCGTTCAGCTTCTCACGGTAGTCAGGCTGAGAGTTCTTGTCGATAGAGATCTGAGCCTCGTTGCCGCTCTCCACAGAAGCATACAACCACTCCATGACAGGCAGGCAAGCAGCCTTGAAGCGAGGACGCCAGTCGAGAGCACCGCGCTGAGCGGTTGTAGAGCAGTTAGCATACATCCAGTCCATACCCTTCTCACCAAACAGCGGGCACAGGCTCTGTGTGAACTCCTCAACGGTCTCGTTGAAAGCCTCCGAAGGAGAGTGTCCATGTTCACGGAGCACCTGATACTGAGCCTCGAACAGGCCTTCGATAGCACCCATCAGTGAACCACGCTCACCGGTCAGGTCAGAAGTAGCCTCCTTGTTGAATGTTGTCTCGAACAGATAGCCAGAACCGATACCTACGCCCATAGCCAGTGTCTTGTCCTTAGCGTGACCAGAAGCATCCTGGTAAACGGCATAGCTGGAGTTGATACCACGACCCTCGAGGAACAGTGTACGCAGAGACGTACCAGAACCCTTAGGAGCAACCATGATCACATCGATATCCTTTGGAGGAACCACACCGGTACGGTTGTTCCAGTTGATAGCGAAACCATGGCTGTAGTACAGCGTCTTACCCTTGGTAAGATACGGCTTGATCTTCGGCCACTGTGCAATCTGACCTGCATCAGAGAGCAGCATAGCGATGACGGTACCCTTCTCTGCAGCCTCCTCGATGGAGAACAGAGTCTTACCAGGAACCCAACCATCAGCAACAGCCTTATCATAGCTGCGGCCCTTACGCTGACCAACAATTACATTGAAACCGTTATCGCGGAGATTGCCTGCCTGACCAGGACCCTGAATACCGTAGCCAATGACAGCAATCGTCTCATTCTTCAGTACTTCACGTGCTTTCTCTAATGTGAACTCCTCTCTTGTGACGATGTTCTCTTCAACGCCACCAAAATTCATTTTTGGCATAATATAACTACTTTAGTAAAACGTGTATAAATCTATTTCTTGTTATAATCTCTGAGGTGGTTCTTTTATTGAGTGCAAAGGTATCAATTCTATATGTAACGACCAAATTTTTCTTTCAATCTTTTACAAATTTAACCTTACACCTTACGATTTCGACCTCTTTGCTTTTTTCTGCAGGTGATTCTTTCGTCATTCTGACAACATATTCGTCTTCCTCTTCCGTGCTGATAGTCTGCTTCTTATAGAGGCAGAGCGTATCTCCTGCATGAGACTCAGCGACATAGGCGATGTCGATACGCTTCAGACGGTGCGACTTATAATAGTCGAGACTGAAAAGGTCGAGCACATGATCGATATATTTGACCGAATTGACGTGTCCGTTGATGTCCACATCATTATATTGTGCAACAACCTTGCGAGCGAGCTCGAGGTCATGACCCAAGACTACTCTCGAAGGCGGAGCGATAGGACAAGGCTTGTCAGTCTCAATATATTTTGCCAGAAGTCCGTCTTTGATCGTGAAGATGTCGGCTGGCTGACGGGTGTCAGTGTCGATCATTGCCCAGATGCTGCGGCCATAGGCATAAGCCTTTGAGCCATCGGGGCTCACCACCGCAAAGTTACGGCTCGTAAAGAACTTCTTCGCTGCCTCCACCCAGGTCTCGGCGAGGACCTTGTCGTAGGCCTTCGGCATCTCGAGGATCTCGATAGCAAAGCGCGAGAGCACCCACGTGCGGTGACTCAGGTTAAGCTCTGCCACGCCATAGCCCCGGTCGCCACTGTGGTAATCGGCGGCATTGAGCATGCCGTTGCCTAAGTGGCCGGGGAAGAGGTGGCTGCTGAAATCGCAGTGGAAGGGCTCCACCATGAACTCATAACTGCCGACCTTCGGCAAGAGCTGTTCACTTGTCATGCTCTTCCAAGAGTTTTGATACCGGCTCCTCGAAACTACGAGTTACGGCGATACGGCCTGAGCGCGTGTATTGCAACAGACAGTTGTAACTGTTGAGCTTCGAATAGAGGTCTGTGATATCATCGGTCAGACCGGCAAGCAGCACCGTGGCATAAGTAGGGTTGACCTCCATCATGCGGGCATTGTGGCGGCGGATGGTGCGAGAGACCTCGGGATTGTCGAGGAGCACCGGCGTGGAAATCTTATACAGAGCTACTTCATGGATGAAGATCTGGTCATCGGTATAGTAGTCGCACTTGATGACGTTGATCTTCTTCTCGATCTGCTTCTTGATTTTCAGAATCTGATCGGGATCGCTCCAGCAGGTGATGGTGTACTTATGAATGCCATCGATACTTGAAGCCGACACGTTCAGACTCTCGATGTTCACCTGACGACGGGTAAAGACACTCGTGATCTCATTGAGGATACCCGCCACGTTCTCACTATATACTAATAATGTATAAAATGTATCTTCCATATCAATAATAATTCAGTGTAGTGGTAAAATTTTAGATATCCAAATGGAGTTGCATCTCATCAATAGAGCTGCCCGGTGTCACCATCGGCGTCACGTTCTCTTCTTCCTTGACAGCGCACTCGAGGATGTAAGGGCCATCGGTAGCCACCATCTTTTCGACCTTGGCCTTGAGATCGTCACGATCGATCACCACATCATAAGCGATGCCATAACCTTTTGCTATCTCTTCGTAGTGTGGGTTGAGCATATAAGTGAAGGAGCGGCGGTGATTGTACATCAGATCCTGCCACTGGCGCACATTGCCAAGGTAATGGTTGTTGAGCAGAATGATCTTCACGGGAGCCTGCTGCTCCATGATGGTACCGAGCTCCTCAATACACATCTGGAACGAACCGTCACCGGTGAAGAGCACCACCTGACGGTCGGGAGCGCCGAACGTGGCTCCGATAGCTGCGGGCAAGCCAAAGCCCATCGTGCCGAAGCCGCCACTGCTGACGATGCTGCGGTCTTTCTCAAACTTAAAGTAACGGCAAGAGAACATCTGATGCAGTCCTACGTCATTGCACATCACTGCCTCGCCTTTCGTTGCCTCTGCCACGGCGTTGATAACCTCACCCATGAGCAGCGGACCTTCCTTGGGATGAATGGCGGGGTCGATGACCTCACGCTTCTCCTCTTCATAGAGCGGCTTGAAAGAAGCGATCCACTGCTTGTGCTCATTGGGATGAACCAATGCAGTGATCTTTGCTAGACTCTCTTTACAGTCTCCGACAACAGCCACATCGGTCTTCACGTTCTTGTCAATCTCTGAGGGATCGATATCGAGGTGAATAATCTTTGCCTGCTTGGCATATTTATCGAGTCGCCCCGTGACACGGTCAGAGAAGCGCATGCCGATAGCAATCAGCACATCGCATTCCTGCTCCTTGATGTTCGGAGCATAGTTGCCATGCATTCCGAGCATACCCATATCCAATGGATGGTCAGAAGGCAGAGCGGAGAGACCGAGCAGCGTACGGGCTGCGGGGATGTCGGCTTTCTCCAAGAACTCGCGGAGCTCCTTCTGAGCGCCACCTATCTCTACACCGTGACCGACGAGGGCAAACGGTTTCTTGGCGTTGTTGATAAGCTCAGCGGCAGCCTTCACAGCATCGTCACTGATCTTCGGATAAGGATTGTAAGAGCGCACGCCATCAGCCTTGCCCGGCATCCACTTAGCCTTGCCGACCTGTGCATTGCGCGGGAAGTCGAGCACCACGGGACCGGGGCGGCCGCTCTTGGCGATATAGAAGGCGCGGTTCACTGCCCATGCCACATCCTCCGGACGGCGGATCTGATAGCTCCACTTCGTGATTGGCTGTGCCATATCCACGAGGTCAACCTCCTGGAAAGCATCAGTACCTAATGAGCGTACACCGACCTGACCGGCGATGACAACGATTGGAATGGAGTCCATCATGGCATCGGCCACACCTGTCAGGGTATTGGTAGCACCGGGGCCGGAGGTGACGATTGCCACACCAACCTGCCCACTCGTACGTGCAAAACCTTCAGCAGCATGGGCAGCTCCCTGCTCGTGACGCACGAGGACATGTTTAAACCATGGGTCTTTCTTGTGGGTATAGGTATAGAGAGCGTCGTAGACTGGCATGATGGCACCACCGGGATATCCGAAGATCGTCTTCACATCTTCCTGGTAGAGGGCGCGCATCAGGATCTCAGCACCGCTGACCTCTTCCCCGATTTTCACACCGGACCAAGGGGCAATGGGCTCAGAGCTAATGGCCCCACCCCTACTGGCCCCACCCTTTAATTCCCTCCCCCATCCAGGGGAGGGATTAGAATGCTTCTCGGGCGAAAGAGCATTATCTTTGCTTTGTATGTTATTTTGATTGTTATCCATAATGAAAGAACTATTTGCAAATAAATATTTTTATTATCCACACCATTCCCAACCATAGTTCCTACGGTGGTAATCTTTCCCCTCCCCTGGATGGGGGAGGGGCGGGGGTGGGGCCGTTAGTTTCTAATCTATTATCCTCACTCCTCCCTTATCTGCCGAGCTGACGCTCTGCGCATAAGCACGGAGAGCCTTGCTGACGACGCGGTGACGCTTCAGCGGCTGCTGAGGACGAGCAGCGAGCTCCTCGTCGGAGAGCTTCACATTGATAGAACGGCTGGGGATATCGATAACGATGATATCACCATCCTTGATCTTACCGATGTTGCCACCAGCTGCTGCCTCCGGAGAGATATGACCGATACTCAGGCCACTGGTGCCACCTGAGAAACGGCCATCGGTGATGAGGGCACACTCCTTGCCGAGGTGACGGCTCTTGATATAAGAAGTAGGATAAAGCATCTCCTGCATGCCCGGGCCACCCTTAGGACCTTCGTGAGTGATGACGACACAGTCGCCACTGTTCACCTTGCCACCAAGGATGCCTTCACAAGCATCTTCCTGAGAGTCGAAGACGACAGCGGGGCCTTCGAAATGCCAGAGCTCGGGAGCCACACCGGCGGTCTTCACCACGCAACCGTTCTGAGCGATGTTGCCGAAGAGCACTGCCAAGCCGCCATCCTTTGTGTAAGCATGCTGGAGGTCGCGGATACAACCATTCTCACGATCGGTGTCGAGACTCTCCCACTGCTCATTCTGGGAACCCATCTGAGTAGTGAAACGACGACCCGGAGCACTGTGATAGATACGGGAAGCCTCGGGATCAATCGTAGCACCCGTGATATCATATTTCTTCATCTCCTCATCGAGCGTCGTGCCATCGACACGCTTCACAGAGCCATCGATGAGACCGCCCTTGTTCAGTTCATTGAGGATGCCGAGGATACCACCGGCGCGGTTGCATTCCTGCACACTGTATTTCTGTGTATTAGGAGCGAGCTTACAGATGCAAGGCACCTTACGGCTCAGTGCATCGATATCGCTCATCTTGAAGTCGACGTTGCCTTCCTGCGCCACGGCAAGGAGGTGGAGCACAGTGTTCGTGGAACCACCCATTGCGATATCAAGAGTCATGGCATTGAGGAAAGCCTGACGGGTAGCGATGCTGCGGGGCAGTACGCTGTCGTCGCCATCCTCGTAATAAGCGAAAGCGTTCTTCACGATCTGGCGAGCCGCATCCTTGAAGAGCTGGATACGGTTCTTATGCGAAGCAAGGATCGTACCATTGCCGGGGAGGGCAAGGCCGATAGCCTCAGTAAGGGAGTTCATAGAGTTGGCGGTGAACATACCCGAGCAGCAACCACAGCCGGGGCATGCCGTGTTCTCAATCTTCGTGAGGTCTTCGTCGCTCACACTCTTGTCACCACCGGCAATCATAGCCGTGATAAGGTCAGCGTTCTCACCCTTCCAACGGCCGGCCTCCATAGGACCACCCGAGCAGAAGACGGTAGGGATATTGAGGCGCATGGCAGCCATGAGCATACCCGGCGTCACCTTATCACAATTGGAGATGCAGATCATGGCATCAGCCTTGTGGGCGTTGACCATGTATTCTACTGAATCGGCAATAATATCACGAGAAGGAAGTGAATAAAGCATGCCATCGTGACCCATGGCGATACCATCGTCTACAGCGATGGTATTGAACTCAGCGGCGTAGCAGCCCATGGACTCAATCTCCTTCTTTACAATCTGTCCAATCTCATGCAGATGTGTATGTCCGGGGACAAACTGTGTGAAACTGTTTACTATTGCGATGATAGGCTTGCCCATCTGCTCATGCTTCATGCCTGCAGCCACCCAAAGAGCTCTTGCTCCGGCCATCAAACGGCCCTGGGTGCATACTGCGCTTCTCAATTGATGCTTCATAATGCTTTATTATTACGATTTTGAATGCAAAGATACTAACTTTTATACTATTTGCAACAAATTCGATGAATATATTTCCGAATTCTGTAATTTTATAAGCATAAAACAAAAAATCCCACCAATCTATCAACAGACTAGTGGGACTTCGGAATAGCGATCTATTCTCTTATTGGTTGTATAATATCTTATTTATAATATTCGTGTTTGGCGGCGGCGAGAGTGTTTTTCATCAATGAACAGATGGTCATGGGCCCTACTCCACCGGGTACAGGAGTGATGAAGGAACACTTGGGTGCTACCTCATCAAACTTCACGTCGCCGTTCAGTCTCCAGCCACGTTTCCGGGTGGCATCGGGTACACGCGTGGTACCTACATCAATAATGACAGCGCCCTCCTTCACCATATCAGCAGTGACGAAATTTGGCTGGCCGATAGCAGCAATGATAATATCGGCCTCACGACACTCCTGCTTCAATGTCTTGGAATGGGAGTGGCAAACGGTCACCGTGGCATCACCATATTGTTTCTGCATCATGAGCTGAGCCATGGGCTTGCCGACGATGTTGCTGCGTCCAAGGACGACACACTTCTTACCGGAGGTCTCGATATGATAATGCTGCAAGAGCGTGAGGATACCGAGCGGAGTAGCTGAGATGAAGCAAGGAAGACCTATTGCCATACGACCGACATTGATAGGATGGAAGCCATCCACATCTTTCTTATAGTCGATAGCCATGATGATCTTCTGCTCGTCGATATGCTTCGGAAGAGGAAGCTGCACGATGAAGCCATCGACATCAGCATCCTTATTGAGTCGGTCGACGCAAGCGAGGAGTTCTTCCTCTGTCACATCATCCTCATAACGGATAAGCGTTGACTTAAAGCCACACTTCTCACAAGCGATGACCTTGTTCTTGACATACGTCTCTGAACCTCCATCGTGACCCACGAGGACTGCTGCGAGATGGGGTTGCTTGCCGCCTGCAGCAATGATGCTTTTCACTTCTTCGGCTATTTGCTGCTTGATAGCAGCTGCGGTAGCCTTACCGTCGATCAACTGATAACTCATACTGTGGATTTTATACTATGTGGGTAACCCACCTAACATGATGTATCTATATAAATTTTCAATTATGCTACTCAGAAATATGGATGTTCATTTAAACATTCAATCAGTCTTGATAGAAGGACTAATAGATTATCCGACAGAGGTGAATGAGCCTTGGAATTCTATTATGCGCATCGGGCTTTGGAAGCAGAGCCGAAGGCAGTGCAGGTTATCAAATATATGACAGGCAACAGGATCGTCGTTTCTTTCAGGTGACCAGAAGTTCATCATTCTGCCATACTGGATACGGTCGTCAAGAATATCTCCATTGTTAATGCCTAGAATTGGGATTCCAAAGTCAAACCGGGTATTTAGCAGGTGATCCGAATCTATATGGAAATAGATGAAATATGCTATACCAGACTGTCTATAGCTCTCTTGGTCTATTACTATCTTGCTCTGGATAGAGGCATTTAAACTGCCTCTTCCAGTGCATACTCCTTTTTCGTACTCTTCATAGCTAGTTGCCTGAAAAGTAAAACGTTTACCATAAATCTCTCGTAAATTCATATCCGTGTATATTTAAGGGTTACATTTTCTTCCATTGCTTCCAACGTGTTCTGTTGACTTCAGGATCTGGGCTGCTCTCAAGAAAATTCTTGTACCATAAGATAAAGTCACAAAGATGGAGGGCATAACCATTAACACCCAACACCCATCACCTATCACCTCTTCATATTCGGCATGTTGCGCATCATCTGGCGCATGCCACTGCCTGTAACCATCTTCATCATCTTGCGTGTCTGATCAAACTGCTTGATGAGACGGTTCACTTCCTGGATGCTTGTACCGGAGCCTTTGGCGATACGCATCTTACGGCTCTGGTTGAGGATCTCAGGGTTCGTACGCTCCTTCGGAGTCATAGAACGGATGATAGCCTCAATACCATTGAAAGCACTGTTGTCGATGTCCATATCCTTGATGGCCTTGCCCACGCCTGGGATCATTGAAGCGAGATCCTTGATGTTACCCATCTTCTTGATCTGCTCAATCTGCTTGAGGAAGTCGTTGAAGTCGAACTTGTTCTTCTGAATCTTCTTCTGCAAACGCTTGGCCTCTTCCTCATCAAACTGCTCCTGGGCGCGCTCCACGAGTGATACGACATCACCCATGCCGAGGATACGGTCAGCCATACGGTCGGGATGGAACACGTCGATAGCTTCCATCTTCTCACCGGTTCCAATAAACTTGATTGGCTTCGTGACCACGGTGCGGATAGAGAGGGCCGCACCACCACGGGTATCACCATCGAGCTTCGTGAGCACCACGCCATCGAAATCGAGGCGGTCATTGAACTCCTTGGCTGTATTAACAGCATCCTGACCGGTCATGGAGTCGACAACGAACAACGTCTCATCGGGATGGACATGTTCCTTGAGCGAAGAGATCTCGTTCATCATCTGCTCATCAACAGCCAAACGACCGGCGGTATCGATGATGACCACATCGTTGCCTTTGGCCTTAGCCTCGGCGATAGCGTGATCAGCGATCTCGTTGACGTTCTTGTTGTCGGGCTCACTGTATACAGGAACATTGATACTGTCACCCACGACCTTCAACTGATCGATAGCAGCAGGACGGTAGACATCGCAAGCCACGAGCAACGGGTTCTTATGCTGCTTGGTCTTGAGCATATTGGCGAGCTTACCACTGAAAGTGGTCTTACCCGAACCCTGTAGACCGGACATGAGGATGATTGCCGGCTTGCCAGTGAGGTGAAGCTCTGCAGCCTCACCACCCATGAGACGAGCGAGCTCATCGTGAACAATCTTGACCATGAGCTGTCCAGGCTTGATGGCGGTGAGCACATTCATGCCTAATGCCTTTTCCTTGACAGTATCCGTAAACTGCTTTGCAACTTTATAGTTGACATCGGCATCGAGCAATGCGCGGCGCACGTCTTTCAGCGTGGCAGCGACATTGAGCTCCGTGATCTTCCCTTCACCCTTGAGTATCTTGAACGACCGTTCAAGTCTATCGGTTAAATTCTCAAACATTATTTAATGCGTAATTTTTAGTGCGTAATTATCTAAGATGCTAATTTTCTGCAAAGTTAGCATTAAATTTGCGAATTGTGAAAGGAATACGGATTTTTCTTCAACACCCTTTGCCATCAATGCTGCAAGATGCACCCTCCTCGGGCTCATCAGGCATGGGGACGAGGCCCACATCGGTGGAGTTTAGGGTCACGGTACCATCTTCAAGCACATAGCAAGGAATACCGACGTCTCCAATGCGCTTTGCTTCATCGAAAGCAGAATTCGTATCACGGAGACGCATGAAGCGCTTGAGGTTCATAATATGGGCACCAATGTCCACAATCTTAAACTTTTTCTTGAGCTCCTCGCTCTTCTCGATCTGTGCCTCCACATACTCGCAGTAGGGACACGTCTTCATTGCATAAAGTGTTATCATAGCTATAATAGATTATATTAACAGCGGCGTAAACGCCGCTGCACAGAACTATACAAGTTGATAGCCTCACTCCTGACTAAGCCAATTCTGCATGATCTGATGCCCCAACGGCGTCAATACGCTCTCGGGATGGAACTGGATGCCATGGATAGGATACTCTTTGTGGCGCAAGCCCATGATGTTACCATCGGGGCTTACAGCCGTCACCTCAAGACAATCGGGGAAGTCATCCTTGCTCACTACCCAACTGTGATAGCGGCCCACCTCGAAGCGCTTCGGCATACCTGCAAAGATCGGATCATTGCCAAGCTGCTCACAGTCGGTTGCTACCCCGTGGTAGACCTGCGATAGGTTGACTAGCTTTCCGCCGAACACCTCACCGATAGCCTGATGACCGAGGCACACACCGAGCATCGGCTTCTTCCCGGCATAAGTACGGATGACATCCAACAGTAGACCAGCCTCGGAAGGAATACCGGGGCCCGGCGAGAGGATGATCTTATCATATTGCTCGAGCAACGGCAGTTCAAACTGATCGTTGCGAACGACATCAACCTCGGCACCTAATTCTCTGACCAGGTGTGCGAGGTTGTATGTGAAGGAATCGTAATTGTCGATTATTATTATTTTCATCGTAGTATTTATTCTGTTGAGGACAGCCACAAGGGCCGCCCCTACGCTGCTTACAGTTGCTCCGCAACCTTGATAGCTTTTACCAATGCACCGAGCTTATTATTGCTCTCCTGCAGTTCATACTCGTCATTGCTCTTTGCTGTGACACCTGATCCAGCCTGGAACCACAGTTCTCCATTGCGGCTGATGAACGTACGGATGACGATGGCCTGGTTGAGGTCACCATTGAAACTGATGGAGCCGATGCAACCACCGTAAGCGCCACGGTTGTGCGGTTCCATCTCGTTGATGAGCTGCAAGGCGCGTACCTTCGGAGCACCGCTCAGCGTACCGGCAGGAAACGTATCGATGAACTCAAGGATATGGTCGGCACCCTCATTGAGTTCACCACTGACGCGGCTCACGAGGTGAATGACGTGACTATAGAACTGCATATCCTTATAGAAGTCGACCTTCACATTGTGACAGTTACGGCTCAGGTCATTGCGCGCAAGATCCACGAGCATGACGTGCTCCGCATTTTCCTTCGGATCATTGCGCAGGAACTCTGCATTTCTGCGGTCCTGCTCAGCATCGCCTGTGCGCTTCGTCGTGCCTGCGATAGGATCGATGAACGCCTTGTTGCCCACAATGCGGTTGTGGGTCTCTGGAGACGAGCCAAAAATACGGTAACCACCGAAGTCGAAATAGAAAAGATACGGACTGGGGTTAATGGAGCGCAGTGCACGATAGAGCTGGAAGTCATCACCCTCATATTTCTGAATGAAACGACGACTGATGACAATCTGGAATACATCGCCACGCATGCAATGGCTCACGCAACGCCGCACGTTAGCCTTGTGCTCCTCATCAGTGAGCGTCGAGGTGCTCTCACCCACAGCATGGAAACTGTAAGGCTTGCCCGCGGGCTTGTTGGCTGCCTTGAGCAAGAGCTGCAGGTCATCGTCAGCTTCATTTGCTGTAGCATTATCCGGAGTCAATGTCATGAAGTCGGTCATGTTGTTGAAATGATCGAAGACGATGAGATCCTTGTAAAGGATATAATAGATGTCGGGTGCATCGTTGCGCTTCATCGTAACATCCTTCACGGGGATATTCTCAAAGTATCTCACAGCATTGGCAGAGGTAAAGCCGAAGACACCATAATACTGACTCCCCTCGCCTTCCACATGGAAGGAGTCGAGGAAGTCGTTGATAGCCTTTGCCACAGTCTTCTTCGGTTTGTCACTGTTCTCCACGGGCACGGGGCGCTTCTCCGACGAACCATCAGGAAAAAGCATCGTGATCATGCCGTGACTCACCTGGATGCTTGCCATGGGGTGGATACCGATGAAGCTCTTGGCATTATCATTGCCATGATAGTCAGAGCTCTCCATGAGCATCGACTGCGGATAGAGATCGCGCAGCCGCATGTAGAGACTCACGGGGGTGTAGAGGTCACCGAGCAAGCTCTTGGAATGGGTGTGATAATTAAAATTTGCCATACTCGCCAGCCATATCTTTGTTCTTCAGATAAGTCTCAATATCCTTGTCACCGCGGCCTGAGACTGTGAGCACCACGACATCATCGGGCTTGAACTGCAGTTTGCTCAATGCAGCCACAGCGTGAGCACTCTCGATAGCAGGGATGATACCCTCCAAACGAGTCAGCTCATAGCCTGCGCGGATAGCCTCGTCATCATTGATAGCGAGCACCTTCTCGCGGCCTTTCTTAGCGAGATAAGCGTGCATCGGGCCGATGCCGGGGTAGTCAAGACCTGCGGAGATCGTGAAAGCCTCCTTGATCTGACCATCGTCGTCCTGCATCACGAGGGTGCGAGAACCGTGCACGATACCTTCTGTACCACAGTGGATCGTAGCTGCTGTGTAAGGTGTGTCGATACCATGACCACCTGCTTCTGCGAGCACGATCTTCACACGGTCGTCATCGATATAATGATAGATAGTACCGGCTGAGTTACTACCACCACCGACACAAGCCATGAGATAATCGGGATAGTCGCGGCCGATCTTCTCCTTCAACTGCCACTTGATCTCCTTGGAGATGATGCTCTGCAGGCGAGCTACGATATCAGGATAAGGATGAGGACCCGTCGTTGAGCCGAGGATATAGAAGGTATCCTCAGGATGGCAACACCAGTCGCGGATAGCAGCCGTCGTAGCGTCACTGAGCGTCATGTTACCGGTCGTCACGGGGTGCACCTTGGCACCGAGCATGCGCATGCGCTCCACATTCGTGTGCTGACGCTCCACATCGGTCTTACCCATGAAGATCTCGCACTCCATATTGAACAGCGCACACACCGTAGCTGTTGCCACACCATGCTGGCCGGCACCCGTCTCTGCGATGATACGGGTCTTGCCCATCTTACGCGCCATGAGGATCTGACCCACAGTGTTGTTGATCTTATGGGCACCTGTGTGGTTGAGGTCCTCACGTTTGAGATAGAGTTTGCAGCCGTATTTCTCACTCATACGACGGGCATAGTAGAGCGGTGAAGGACGACCGACATAATCCTTCAGCAAGGAGTAGTATTCATCCTGAAACTCCTTGGAGTCGAGGATCTGCTTGTATTGGTCCTGGAGGTTATGCACGACCTTATAAAGAATCTCGGGGATATAAGCCCCACCGTATTGTCCGAAAAATCCGTTTTTATCTGGTTCCATTGTTGTTATTTTTTTTATTGGGCGATGTGTTGTTATTTGCTGAGGTCTTCCATGAGCTGGTCGAGTGCCTTGTCTGGGTCTCCCTTCTCTCTGAGCAGGGTGACGAACTTACTTCCGATGATAGCACCGGCTGCATTCTGCTGTGCACTCTCGAGTGTCTGCTTGTTGCTAATACCGAAGCCGATCATGCGCGGGTTGCGGAGGTTCATACTGTTGATATGATTGAAGTAAGCCACCTTCTTGGCATCAAACTCCTTCTGTGCACCCGTGACACTGGCTGAAGACACCATGTAGATGAAACCATCGGTATTGTCGTCGATGAAACGGATACGCTCATCGCTCGTCTCCGGTGTAATCATCATGATGACGCGGATATCATATTTATCAGCGATGGGTTTGACGATCTGCTGATAGTCGGCAAACGGCAGGTCAGGGATGATCGCAGCAGACACGCCACTGTCGGCGAGATCGTGGAAGAACTGCTCATAGCCGTAGTGCATCACGGGGTTCAGATAACCCATGAAGACCAGAGGAATATGTATCTCGTCCTTGATAGCCTTGAGCTGAGCGAGCAATATCTTTGTCGTCATACCATTCTTCAGAGCGATGGTGCCAGCTGACTGGATGACGGGGCCATCGGCCAACGGGTCACTGAACGGCATACCCACTTCTACGAAATCGATGCCGTGACGCTCCATGGCCTTAATGACATCGGCCGTGCCTTCGAGCGTGGGGCAGCCTGCACAGAAATACAGGCTCAGCAGTTTCTTGTCGCCCCTGTTGGCAAATACTTGATTGATTTTATTCATTACAATATAGCTTTTATGAATTTACATTATTATTTTAACGCGTTGACGAACATCCTCAACTTCTCCACATCCTTCATGGCGGGCTCCGTCTCGAAACGACTGTTGACATCCACACCGGCGAACATCGGGTGATGGAGATTTCTGATCTCCTCCGCATCCTCAGGACCGATACCGCCACTGAGCAGGAACGGGGTCTTGCCCTGATAAGCGTCGAGCACCGACCAGTCGAAATGCTTGCCACTGCCTCCCTTCTCCGGTGTCTTATAATCGAAGAGGAAGAGGTCGGCGACACCTTCGTAAGCCTTCGTCTGTTCCAGGTCGGCGGCCGTAGAGATGCCGAAAGCCTTGATAAACTTGATATCCTTCACGATGTCGGGCACGAGTGTGTGGCGGAGGTTCTCGATGACCACAGGCAGTTCCGAGCCGTGGAGCTGGATATAGTCGAGCGCATAGTTGTACACGTAGGCGACGATGGTCTGAGGCATCTCATCCACAAAGACCCCTACTCGCTTGATGTGCTTCGGGAAGACGTAGTGGCGCGTGCCATCAGCGTTCACCGCATAGTCGAGACGCTCCGGACTATAGTCGGGAAGGATTCCAGCCTGCGAACTGATCATCCTTACGAAGCGCTTGCTCTTCGGCCAGAAGTTGAACCCCATCATGTCGATGTCGAGGTCTGCCACGTCGCGAATATTCTGGGCATCGCGCATGCCGCACACTTTAATTATCATAGTTTATCAAACTTCAAAAGATTTTTATTTCACACGGATTTTAAAGATCTTAAAGATTATTACGCCGCTTTGCGGCTACACATACCCAGCATCACCGCGTAGCGAACAGCGTAGCCATCTTTAAAATCTTTAAGATCCGTGTGAGAAAAGATCCATGTGAGAAACAAATAACCTTTATTATTTTATAGACTTTCAATGAATTGTTTGAGCGCCAACCCAGGGTTTGCCTCTTTCATGAAGCGCTCACCCATGAGGAAGCCATTGAAGCCTGCCTCACGCAACTCACGCACCGTCTCGGGCTTCGAGATTCCACTCTCACTGACACGGCACACACCCTCGGGGAGCTTCTCCGCGAGACGGAAACTGTTGTTCACATCCGTCGTGAACGTGCCGAGGTTACGGTTGTTGATGCCGTACATGTCGGGCTCGAGCTCTGCATATTCGAAGTCGCGCTCATTGTGCATCTCAAGGAGTGTCTCCAGTCCGAGCTCATGAGCGAGATGCTGCAACGTGCGACACTCGTCCTTCGTAAGACAAGCAGCGATGAGCAATACGGCCGAGGCACCGCAGTAACGGGCCTGAAAGAGCTGATACTCGTCGATGACGAAGTTCTTATAGAGGATAGGAATCTTCACACCTGCCTTGCGCGTCTGCTGAATGTACTCGTCGTAGCCTCCGAAATACTCGGTATCGGTGAGGATGCTCAGTGCCGAGGCGCCGTTTCGTTCATAGAGCGGGGTGACATCCTCGGGCTTGACATCCTTATGGATCCAGCCTTTGGAAGGACTCTTGCGCTTAAACTCTGCGATGATGCCTGTCTTCGAGTTCATCAATGCCTCGCACATGGAAGCGGGCTTGCCCTCCTCCATCTGCTTCTTGATATCACCGATGAACTGCTGGATAGGCACGTAGCGCTTGCGCTCGTCGATCTCCACGCGCTTATGCGCAACGATCTCTTCTAATATGTCCATGATTATTTGTTCAGTTCAACAAACTTCTTGAAGGTAGCGAGGGCCTTGCCACTGTCGATGCTCTCACGTGCGATGTCGATACACTCGTCGATGCTCTTCTTGCCCTTCTCCAGCACCTGAATACCGAAGGCGGCATTGGCGAGAACGATATTCTTCTGAGCAGGCAGTGCCTTGTTGGCCAGCACATTGTCGAAGATCTGCTTAGCCTCTTCCTCCGTAGCACCACCAACGAGCTCCTCAGGTTTAGCGATGTCGAAACCGAGGTCTGAGGGCTTGAATACGCGCTCGTAGCTGTTCGTGATGACCTTGAAGTCGCCCGTGAGCGAGATCTCATCGTAGCCGTCGATACTGTTCACGATACCATAGTCGATGCCGATCTTCTGATACACCTGCTGATAGAGTCGCATCTGATCGAGCGTAGCGGTGCCGAGCAACTGGCACTGCGGCTTTGAAGGATTGATGATAGGACCAAGGAGATTGAAGAAGGTCGGGAACGGGAGTGCCTTACGGATAGCACCGACGAACTTCATGGCTTTGGCGAAGAGCTGGGCATGGAGATAGACGATGCCGCACTCATTGATGGAACGGTTGAGCTTGTCGATATCATCCGTGAAGTTCACACCATGGTTCTTGATGACGTTGGAAGCACCACTGACGCTTGTTGCTGCATAGTTGCCATGCTTAGCGACTTTGTATCCGGCACCTGCGATGACGAAGCAAGAAGTGGTCGAGATATTGAACGTGTTCTTGCGGTCACCGCCAGTTCCCACCACGTCGATGTATCGGTCACAGTCGAGAGGCACAGGCACGCCCGTTTCGAGGATGCCGTCACGGAAGCCGAGGAGCTCGTCGACAGTGATGCCGCGCATCTGAATAGCTGTCAGCAAGGCAGCGATCTCTGCGTCGTTAAGCTCACCCTTCGTGATGGCGATGAGCAGTTGTTTGGTTTCCTCACGTGTGAGTTCCTCGTGGTTGAGGAGCTGGTTGAAAATTTCCTTGATGTCCATATCAGTATGTCTTTAAGTAATTATTATTTCTTGATTATTGAGATTCCCGAGAGAGCTTATTAATAATGAGCTTATTAAAAGCAAAAAGGCCTGTCGTGATTCACGGCAGGCCTTTTTTGTTTCCTTCATTTATCTCAGAAGTATCCACATGGCTTAGCTCCTCACGACTTTTTTAATCCTGAGTTACGCCACCACCAATATGCAGATACATGATTCATCATTGTTATATGACTTTTGTTTGTTATTTGTTGTTGTATGTTTTATTAATACAGTTGCAAAATTAGGCATTTAATATTAAACTGCAAACTTTTCGAGCAAAAAGTTTGCGATTAGTCGTGTTTTTAACATTTATCCCATTGAAACAGTGTAGTGGCGGTAGCATTCTTTTGAAAAAAAATATTGCTCTCGCATGGGGGTATTTCAATAATTTTGCGTCATACTAAAGAAAACTGCATGAGCTATGCAACTTTTCGCATATATATACGTTATAGAGAAATAGAACATAATAAAGGAAATATTTAATGAGTAATTTTCATGATGAACGTTGTTCAAAGGCTTTGTAAAGCCTTTCATGCTTACAGTGCAGTCAATGCCTTCTGCATTCAAGACAAGTACTACACTTATAAGCAACTTGCAGAGAGAGTAAACGCTATCCGCGCACGTATTAAGGATGTTGGCGGGGATTATTTCGGACTTGTTGCCAACGATGACCTCGACACCTACGCCTCAATCCTCGCTATCTGGATGGAAGGCAAGTGCTATGTTCCTCTCCATCCGCTCCAGCCCATCGCCCGCTGTCTCGACATCATCAGTCAGGTAGGGCTCCACACGGTGTTAGACTCCAGTGAGACCACGCGCTATCAGAATATTAATGTGATAGCAACCGCCAAGCTCAAGTCCGAAGCTACACCACAAGCGCCGAAACCATTCCAACCGGAGCACGATGCCTACCTTCTTTTTACTTCGGGGAGCACTGGTCGCCCCAAAGGCGTACCTGTCTCTTTTGGGAGTGTGGCTGCCTTCCTGGAAGGATTTGAGGCATTGGGCTACCAGTTGACAAATGAAGACCGTTGCCTTCAGATGTTCGACCTCACCTTCGACCTTTCCGTAGGCAGTTATCTCCCGCCACTTCTCGTGGGTGCCTGCGTCTATACGGCTCAACTCGGGAGCATCAAGTGGCAGGAAGCTTTCCGGCTCCTCGACACTTACGACCTGACGATGACTCTCATGGTACCTTCCGTCATCCATTATCTGCGCCCCTATCTCGACGAGATAGAAGCCCCAAGCCTCCGCTATTCGCTCTTCTGTGGAGAGGCACTGAACAGTGACGATGCCGAAGCGTGGATGCACACCGTTCCTCATGCAGAGGTATGGAACGTCTATGGCCCCACGGAGAATACGATCTATTGTACGGCCTACCGCCTCTCAACGCCCATCTGCCAACACAATGGCATCGTATGCATCGGAAAGGATATGAAATGCTCGCATACGATGATTGTCAACGAGAATCACGACTGTGTGGCTCCGGGAGAGACGGGAGAGCTCTGTCTTGCCGGGGCTCAGCTCACGCGCGGCTATTGGCACAACGAGGAGAAGAACCGCGAGACGTTCTTCACGAAAGACGGCACCCGTTGGTATCTCACCGGCGACCTCTGCCAGCTCACAGCCGATGGCAACATTATATATATAGGGCGCAAGGACTCGCAAGTGAAAATTCAGGGCTTCCGCATCGAACTCAGTGAGATAGAGAGCGTGGCGCGCAAGTTCTACGACAACCAGTGTGTTGCAGTGGCCGTGGCCATCGGAGAGCCGGGTGTCCAGCATCTCGAACTCGCCATAGAGAGAGCAGACGATGGCAGCGAGCATCAACTCCTCGAATATCTGAAGAAATACCTTCCCGCCTACATGATTCCCGAGAAGATCTCATTCCTGAAGGTCTTTCCGCAGAATGCCAACAACAAAATAGACAGGAGAAAAATCAAAGAACTACTGATCGCATAATAAATAATAGCACAAATAATTATGAACAAAGAAGAAGTAAGAAAACAACTGAACGACATTTTTGCAAACGTATTGAACCGCCCGGGAATCGAACTGAGCGACAACATGACCACTGACGACATCGACAACTGGGACTCTCTGACCAACATGACCATCATCAGCGATATCGAGCATCGGTTCAACATCCACTTCAAGCTCCGCGACATTATCCGCATGAAGAACGTGGGAGGCATGATCGACGCCATTCTCAAGAAGACGAACGAATAAGCCGCTGCACCCATGGAATTCTTATCGCTGCCCTTCGTGGTATGCATGACACTGACCTTCATCCTCTATTACGCCAAGCCGACCCTGAGGTGGCAGCATGGCGTACTGCTCCTGGCGAGCATGATCTTCATCGGCTATTACCACATCGCCTATCTCCTCATTTCAGCCGGGGTGACGGTCTTCACATTTCTTGCCGGCAGACAGATTCACAAAACACTCAATACACGTGCAGGCAACGTGTGGTTCTGGGCAAGCATCAGCGGCCTCGTCGTGTTCTGGCTCATAGCGCGCTATTGGTTCCCGCTCTTTCCCATGGGCATCTCGTTTTACACCTTCCAGGCGCTGTCTTATCTGATAGAGATCTATTGGGAGGAAGAGCCGGAGGACAACTTCCTCGACTTCTCCCTTTACATGCTTCTCTTCGTCAAGTTCCTTTCCGGACCTATCGAGCGTGCCTTCGACTTCATCCCTCAATTGAAGAAGCCGCACGCCTTCGACTACACCCTCGTGACCCGTGGCTTGAAACTCGTGGCATGGGGCCTGTTCATGAAGGTGGTCATCGCCGACCGCATCTCACCGTCGCTCGACTTAGTGCTCGACCACGTTCAGCAGTCGACAGGCATGCAGATTCTCTGCACCACGATGCTCTATCCCATCCAGCTCTATGCCGACTTCGCGGGCTATACCTGCATGGCGTTGGGCTTCGGCCGAATGCTCGGCTTCAAGCTACAGCCCAACTTCGACCGGCCGTTCATCTCAAAGTCGACGGGTGAGCTGTGGCGCCGCTGGCATCAGTCGCTCTCTTTCTGGGTGCGCGACTATATCTTCACGCCGCTCAACGCCTCACTCCGCGAATGGGGACGCTGGAGTGTCGTTGTTTCCGTGCTCGTTACTTTCGTCGTCATCGGTGTATGGCATGGTGCCGGCTGGACCTTCGCTTTCTACGGACTTTTCCAAGGCATCCTCATCATCATTGAGACCCTGCTCGGAAAACGTCGTGAGAAGATCTACAACATCTTCGGCAAGAAAATAGGTAGCGCACTGATGATGATCCGCACCTATATCTTCTTTGCCCTGTCGCTGCTCTTCTTCCGCGTGAAGCACCTCACGGATGTCTTCTACGCTTACCGCCATATGTTCGACGGCTTCCAGACCTCCATCAAGGAGCTGCGCCTCGGCATGGAGGACTTCTATTGGATCGTCTTCGGCATCGCCGTGCTCATCCTCTTCCTCGTAGAATATTTCAACGGCAAGCGCAATCTCATCAAGGCTTCGGAGCAGCTCTCCACACCCTGGCGCTGGCTCGTCTATTTCGTCATCGTGTTCATCATCGTGTTCTATGGAGCCTTTGGCGTAGAGAACTTCATCTATATTCAATTCTAATTTTGAAAAGGCTCTATGAATAAGCAACTATACAAGTTTTACATTCGTTTCATCCTGCTGCTCTCGCCCCTCATTGCTCTTTCCGTCTTTTACATGGTCAAGGACCCGTTCATGGTCGTGCATCCCAAGGTGACGGCCTACGACTACAGTCATGTCATGCAGAATGAGGGAGCCGTGGGCTGGGAGAAACTGAAGGCATTCAACCCCACCCGCCACTACGACTCCTTCGTCATGGGCAACTCCTGTACAAAGGCCTTTCCATGTGAAGACTGGAACCGGTACATCCATGGCCGTCCCTACCGTTTTTTCTCCAATGCGGAGGGCATCGGTGAGTTTCAGCAGAAGCTCACGGCACTCGGCAACATTCCGGGTCAGCCTATCCGCCATCTGCTCGTCGTCGTGGAACGTGGCTTCTTTGAGACGACAGACCCACGCCACGGTATGATGCACATCATGCCTCCCGACGTGTCCGGGTGCAGCAGCATCTATTATCAGATGCAGTTCTTCCAGAGTTTCATGTCGCCGAAGTTCCTCGTTCCCTACCTGCGCTATATGTGCACGGGAACCATCAAGAAGTCGGGTAAGGACATCATCTTCCCCAATGTACCTATGCGCACGCTCTATACCAATGACGCTGTGCTCTGGCAAGAGGAAGACATCCGAAAAGAGGGTGAGACTTACTGGAAGGAGAGCTATCAGAACAAGAAATATGCTGACAAAGGCTGGGTGACGAACATGAAGGACGCCAAGCCCTACGAAGGACGCCACACCATCGGCAGTCAGCAGCGTCAGGCACTGTTCGCCATTCGCGCCTTCTGCCGTGCCCATCACACGGACATCCAGTGGGTCATCGGGCCCAATCCGCAGAAGGAATGGTTGAACAAGCTGGACCTGAAAGTACTAAAGGCTATCTTCGGTGCAACGCATGTCCACGACTATTCCGCCTGTCCCCGTTTCTACGATTACCACTATTTCTATGATGGTGCCCACTACCGCAGATGCGTCGGTGACAGCATCCTCAAAGACATCTATACCCGGTAGCGATCCACAACGATTGTCCACGAAGATCGCGATTTAGTTTTTAACGTCAATTCCCATCAATTACCATTAATTGACAAAAATATTAATGAGCAATTAATTGACAAAAATATTAATGTCCAATTAACGGATAATTGACGGGGATTAATGTTCAGAGAAAAGACGGCGAAGCCGAAAGTCGTGCTAAGTCGTGAAAAGCCGATACTCCTTTTTCGTGTCTTCCGTGTCCTTCGTGGACAACGTCCAACTTTCGTGTCCTTCGTGGATCAGTGCCACACTTCCTCTGCAATCTCTCTTACGAGGTCGACCTTTGCCCACTGCTCCTCCTCCGTGAGCTTGTTGCCTATCTCGCAGGAAGCGAAGCCACACTGCGGACTGAGGCAGAACTGCTCGAAGGGGAAGAACTCGGAGGCTTTGCGGATGCGCTGCTTGATGGTCTCCTTATCCTCCAGGACAGGCGACTTCGTGGTGATGAGTCCGAGCACGACCTTCTTGTCCTTCGGCACATAGCGCAGTGGTTCAAAGCCACCCGAGCGCTCGTCGTCATACTCAAGGTAGAAGGCATCGACATGCTCCTGAGCGAAGACATACGGTGCCACGGGGTCGTAGGCGCCCTGCGAAGCAAAGCAGGAGTGGTAGTTGCCACGGCAGATATGGGTGTTGATAACCAGGTCCTCGGGCTTGTCCTGAAGCGCGAGGTTGTTGACCTTCAGATAGCGCGTGGCCTCACCCTCAAGCGTGAAGCCTTTGCCTGCCATAGCGCCCCAGTAGTCCTTGTCGATGATCATTCCCCACGTACAGTCGTCGAACTGGATGTTGCGGCACCCGGCATCGTAAAGCTGACGGATGACCTGACGGTAAGCGGCAGCGATGTCCTCTATCAGCTCATCGTCATTGGGATAGAACTGACGAGTGTTCTTCGTGTTGTCACCGCGGAAGAGCTCAGCAAGGAACTGTGCGGGTGCGGGAATCGTCTGACGTGCTACGAAACCGGGCTCCTCAAACTGCTTCACGAAGAGATAATCCTTCACGAAAGGATGATTCTCACCACTGATTTTTCCCGTCAGTGCTACCGACCCTTTCGTCGTCTCCTCACCATGGAACTGATAGCCGTGCTCGAGCTCGATATGCTCCACGCCCTGCAGACCCCACATGAAGTCGAGGTGCCAATAGGCGCGACGGAACTCACCATCGGTGAAGTCATGCATACCAGTACTTCTTGATAGTAGGTCTCACAACAGCATATGCATCTCTGCTGGATCTGTTCCACACCTCTAAATAACGGTTGTGAGAAGCAGAAGCACCGGGCAGTGAGCTATAAAGATCCTGCAACATGTCCGATGTGATATAATAGGTACTGGAAGTCACCTGACCACTATTTCCTCCCAACAACACCTTGTTGGCATAGGTATTGACATCATATTTACTCAAATAGAACAAGCATTCGGAAGGCAAAGCATGATAGCCCATTGCTAAGTCGTTGACACCACTGAGCGAAATCAAAGCGTTGCTATCGGCTCCTTTGGCATTAATCACTTCAAGTGCCAGGTCGTGCGCTTTCTGCTTGCGCCCAAGATTTAAGTCCGAGGATAGCTGTCTGCAACTTCAGATGATTCATCAGCCAAGGATAGTGGATTTTATATTGCAGACTGACACTCTGAAGTTCTAAGACATTGTTGTCCATAACATAGCGTGAGGTAGCCTTCGGCTTGTCGTTGCCGAGCTTTCCGAAGAAAGTCACATCACCGGCCCGATACCAGCGCTGCGAGAGCACACGCTCATCGACATTATTGTTTCTAATCTCATTGAGTGTCACTTCCACGCGGTCACGAAGGGTCGAGTTGTACATCTTGCCACCCCAATAGTATCCGAACGATACGTTGACCGTCAGATCGCGCCATTGGAACATCGTATTGAGGTTGCCCCGATACTTAGGATCAGCGCTTCCGCAATACACCTTGTCGCGTGCATGCCACGTATCTGTGATGTTTCCATTGCGATCGTAGTAAACCTCCTTACCTGTACTCGGATCAATACCCGCAGAGCGCACTGCCCAGATGGAGTTCTGAGGATAACCTTCGAAGAAAAGACTCTGTATACCACTGGCTGAATCATCATCGGCATCTGATGTCATATAGGCATCGTTCTGATCCTTGATAGCCTGGGACAAACTGGCTATCTCATTGTGATTATATATCAGTTGACCGCCAATCATCCAGTTGAGGTTCTGTTTCTCATTGCGGATGACATACACGTTGGCGGCAGCTTCCCATCCCCAGTTCTTCACAGAGCCTATGTTTGCCGTGTAAGAACTGAAGCCCATATCCAATGGGAGATCCATAGAAGAGAGCAGGTCGTTCGTCCTCTTTGTATAAATCTCAAAGGAACCTTTAACGCGGTTGTCCCACAAACCAAACTCCGTGCCCGCATTCCATTCCTTTGTTGTCTGCCAGCTCAGATCCGGGTTTCCCCATCCACCAAGCACGGCACCTGTCCAAGCCATGTAGCGGTTATCTGTGACATATTTATAATAGGTATAGGCATCCGTCTCCGTTGCACCCGAGGCTGCTCCCGTTTCACCATACGAGGCTTTGAGCCGTAACATGTTCACAAAAGTATTACGGAACCACTTCTCCTGATGAACGTTCCAGCCTATGCCTACACTCCAGAACGGAGCATACTTCTTATCGCTGCCATAGGTGGAGTTGCCATCCACACGGTAAGACATATCCACATAATAGCGACTGTTATAGGTATAGTTCACATTCGCGGTCACACCAAACTGGCGTTGCTTATAATTGCTTCCCGAAGGCAGCTCATCCTGGGCATACTGACGGGCATTGGCAATGTTGGGCAGGTCATCAGAGGCAAAGCCTTCATAAGCCGATGTGAAATTGTCAATATTCGTGGTCAGCATGCTCCAGTTAAGACCGAAATACAGACTGTGAACATCGGCAAAGACCTTGCTGTAGGCCAAAGTCAGATCAGCATTGAACGTTGTTGTTTTACCATTGCCATACCGATAGAAGCCCTTGCGCAAGAAGCCTGTTCCAGTACGGTACTCAGAATTGTCAGAATCAAGATAATAGGTATCCTCCGGTGAGCGGAAGAATTTTGTTTCAGAAGTAGTATGCGACAGGCCAAGTTGGCCACGAAGAGTCAAGGAAGGAAGGATATTCCAATCGATAGAGAAGTTATTGGTCAGTTCTTCATAGTTGCTCTTGTCAAACCCTCCGAGCGTAGCATTGTAAAGAGGATTGCTTTTCCGGGCAGACCATGCATAAAAAGGATCGAAGAACTTACGTACCTTGCCGTCTTCATCATATGGAGAATCATATGGTTCCAACTTAACGTATTGAGAGAAAGAGCCATAAGGACTCTCCTGACTGTTGTTGATACCTACTGACGTATAGTTGCGGAATGTGAGCGTACGATACTTATATAATAAGGTGATAGCTCCATTGAACGTCTTTCTGTCAGACCCACGCATGGCACCTTCTATGTTGTTCCATTGTGCGTCCGTACTCCAGCGAAATTCCTTACTACCTCCCTCAAGTCGGAGGTTATAGCGCTGACCTACTCCTGTATGGACAGGTTTGGACAGCCAATCTGTATTCACGCCACAAAGCACATCGCGCAAACGTTTCTGATAGGCCTCCTTATATAATAATTCACGCTGATTGGACAAACTGAAAGTATCATCATACAGCCCGGCTTTGCGCTCCAGTTCCAGTTTCTGAGCTGCATTCAGCAAATGGTAACTCGTGAGGTCAGGAATCTCGAGCTGCAGACTTGCTTCGGCATTCATTTTAAGCTTTCCTGGTTCCGGTTGCTTGGATACAATCACGATAACGCCATTGGCTCCCTTACTTCCATAGATTGCCGTAGCTGCAGCATCCTTCAGGATGTTGATGCTTTCGATCTCCTCATCGTTGTAATCCATGGCGCAATCTCTCTGATGTCCATCCCGATACGGTACGCGCACTGCTCTACACGCATGTCAGAAACAGATGCATTGACCTGCTGAGACACGAGAAACAGAAACTGCAATACGCTGACTTTGTGGCACGGCAAAGTCAACATTATATCGAAGCACAAGAATACAATCAGCAAGAGGAACGGGAACGCATAGTAGCACAAGTTCTTGACAGTATGGGAGAACCTACCCATTCCATTCTCCTTGCGTGCTACGTGGACGGAAAGAAATATAAAGAGGTGGCGGAGATGATGAATATCAGCATCAGTACCGTGAAGAAACACATCGTCAAGGCCTTGCGGATCATCCGGGAAAAGAGGGCGGAGCGACAACAGAAGAAGGCTAAAAAATCATAACAGCGTATACTTTCTTTCAATCCAAACGTATCATAATAAAATAATACAGATGCAGAAAGTAAACCAAAATATAGACGACCTCAGCTTGCTTCAAGATGCAGGATACGACGCTGATGAGGCATGGCGTGACTTGAGCGATCTTCGTACAGTATTGCTCAAGCAGAATCGTCCTGTAGATGTGGAGAAGCAGCTACGCGCCTTCAAGGCTAAGCATACCCTTGCTGTTGATAACCATAAATCGCATCAACGCACCATCATCTTTTCTGTTCTTGCTGTTGCCGCAGCCTTCCTGGCTTTCTTCCTCCTCCGCCCTCTGCTTTCTGTTGACAAGCAAGAGCTCCCGAAGCGTCTTTCTATGACGACAACTGCCAAGCATGCACGCTACGCTACCATCAGCACGGGGTCAACAGACACGCACGCTTTCTCTTCCTCTTCCAACCGCCTCTCAATTCCCCAGGAAGCTTACATGCTCAAGAAGGCTGATGCCACTCCCAAGCTACTCTCAGTACCCTATGGCTGCAGCGCTGATCTGACGTTGCCTGACGGCTCCGTGGCTTACGTCCATGCAGGGAGTGAGCTGTCTTTTTCTCCCCAGTATATCAACGGTAAGCGCGTGGTTATCCTCGATGGCGAGGTTTATTTTAAGGTGAAACACGACGCCGCTCATCCTTTCGTCGTTCAAGCCGGAGACATTACGACAACGGTCTATGGCACAGAGTTCAATATCAACACGCATGCCTCACACGGTGTAGCGGTAACGCTTATCTCCGGTTGCGTCGGTGTCAGTGCTCCTCATTATAGCCGTCGTATGACACCGGGAGAGCAAGTGTCGTGGAGCAAAGACGGGGCAAGCGAGCAGCATGTCGACCTGCTGCCTTACACTAACTGGCGCGACGGCTACCTCTATTATGATCAGCAATCGCTGGAGACCATCCTCGCTGATCTGGCACGCAACTATAAGCTCAGTGTAAGATTCGATGACCGCTCAGCCATGCATCTCCTGACCCACTTCGTATGCGAACGCGGAGCAGATATCAGCACGGTCGTGGCTATGCTCAATCAGATGGGTAAAGCGCATATTCGGCTTGACAACAATACATTAATCGTTACGAAATAATCAATAACGACAAGTGGTAACGCGACACATATGAGACGATAATGCGTCACATATGAGGCGGTAATGCATCACATATGTGGCGGTAATGCGTCACATATGAGGCGTGATGGTATCTCAACTGAATTTGTCTTGTGGTTTAATTGCAAAGTTATCAAAAAGTAAGGGCTCGGGAACCGAATATCAATTATTTTTTATAATTTTGCCAACTGTAATGGAAATGAAGAAGACGATACACACGTTGTTGCAGGTGGCAATGTCGTTGCTGCTGGGCGGTGCCATCCTCTATTGGATGTACCGGGGGTTCAACTTCCACAGCATCGAGGGTGTGATGCTCCATCAGATGGACTGGACGTGGATGATCCTCTCGTTTCCTTTCGGCATCTTTGCCCAGGTGTTCCGTGGCTGGCGTTGGCGGCAGACGCTGGAGCCGCTCGGCGAGAAACCACGACAGAACGTGGCGGTGAACAGTATCTTCGTGTCTTACGCCGCAAGTCTGCTCATCCCGCGTATCGGCGAGTTCGCGCGCTGTGGGGTACTGCGACGCTGGGACGGCGTGTCGTTCCCGAAGTCGCTCGGTACCGTGGTCACGGAGCGCGCTATCGACACGGTGCTCATCCTCGCCCTCACGCTCTTCACTTTCCTGTGGCAATTGCCCGTCTTCCATCGATTCTTCTCGCGTACGGGGACACGTATCGACGAGCTCTTGGGACAGTTCACGACAGCCGGATGGTGGGTGACGATCATCTGCGGCATCGCTGCCGTGGGCATTGTCTGGTTCATACTGAGGAAGCTCTCTATATATAATAAGGTGAAGGAGACATTCATCGGACTGTGGTCCGGCATCATCTCCGTGAAGAACGTGCGCAACGTGCCGCTCTTCATCTTCTTCAGCATCGGCATCTGGGCGTGCTATTTCCTGCACTATTACCTGACGTTCTTCTGCTTCGAGGCAACGTCGCATCTGGGAGCAGCATGCGCCATGGTGACGTTCATCGTGGGTTCCATCGCTGTCATCGTGCCTACGCCCAACGGTGCCGGGCCCTGGCACTTCGCCGTGAAGACGATGCTCATCCTCTATGGTGTGGCGGCCAACAGCGCGCTCTACTTCGTGCTCATCGTGCACACTGTTCAAACGCTGCTCGTCCTGCTCCTCGGCATCTACGGATGGATTGCCCTGACGCTGACGAAGAAACGGCAGGTCGCCGACGCCTCGTAAAACGACTTATATTTTTTCTGAATATTCATTTTAATAACCAAAGACTATGAGTGAAATCCGCAATCTTCAACCCGCTGCCATCTGGCAGAATTTCGATGACCTCACACAGATCCCACGCCCGAGCGGCCACGTGGAGAAAGTACAGCAGTTCCTGCTCGACTTTGCCAAGCGTGTTGGCGTAGAGGCTTTCAAGGACCCCGCAGGCAATATCGTGATGCGCAAGCCTGCTACACCGGGTTACGAGAACCGCAAGACGGTGCTGCTCCAGGCTCACATGGACATGGTGCCGCAGAAAGCTCCTGACTCTACACATAACTTCGAGACTGACCCCATAGAGACTTACATCGAGGACGGATGGGTGCATGCCAAAGGCACGACGCTCGGCTCCGACGATGGTATCGGCGTGGCTGCTATCATGGGTATCATGGAGAGCAAGGACCTCAAGCACGGACCCATTGAGGCGCTCATCACGCGCGATGAGGAGACGGGTATGTACGGTGCCAATGAGCTTCCCGAGGGGGAGCTGCACAGCGACATCCTCATGAACCTCGACTCCGAGCTCTGGGGTAAGTTCGTCATTGGCTCAGCCGGTGGCATCGACATCACTTCCACGCTCGAATATAAACCCGTGGACAACGACCAGGAAGCTGCCGTGAAGGTGACGCTGAAAGGGCTGCGTGGTGGCCACTCAGGCTTGGAGATCAACGAGGGTCGCGCCAACGCCAACAAAGAGATGGTACGCCTCGTGCGCAAGGCTGTGGCTGAGACGGATGCACGCCTCGCTTCCTGGCATGGCGGCAACATGCGCAATGCCATCCCCTTCAAGGCTGAGGTCGTACTGGCTCTGCCGAAGGAAGAGATGGAGACGCTGAAAGGCCTCGTGGAGGAGCAGCGCATCGCCATCGAGGATGAGTTCCGTGGCATTGAGAAAGACGTACAGTTCTTCACCGAGGAGGTGGAAAAGCCCGCAGAGCTCGTGCCCCAGGAGATCCAGGACAACCTCATCGACGCTATCTTCGCTTGCCACAATGGTGTCATCCGTATGATTCCGTCTTATCCTGAGGTCGTGGAGACTTCCTCTAACCTCGCTATCATCGACATCGAAGCTGGCAAGGCAACGATCAAGATCCTCGCTCGCTCGAGCCGTGAGGACATGAAGGAGTATGTCGCTACGATGCTTGAGAGCTGCTTCTCCATGGCTGGCATGAAGACGGAGCTCAGTGGGAGCTACGGTGGCTGGGACCCGAACCCCGACAGTGAGATTCTCAACCTGCTGAAGAAGATCTACAAGGAGCAGACGGGCCAGGAGGCTACGGTTCAGGCTGACCACGCCGGACTGGAGTGCTCTGTCATCCTCAGTAAGTATCCGGGCATGGATGTGGTGAGCCTCGGTCCCACCCTGCTCTCGCCGCATACCACAAGCGAGCGCTTCAAGATCGATACCGCCGAGCCGTTCTGGAAACTGCTCACCGCAGCACTGGAACAGATTCCGGAGAAATAATCTTGACTTATACGGATGGGGATGCCCTATCTACTTATGGGGTGAGAGTGCTCCTCCTACCCATGGGGGAGAGTGCCTCGGAGAGGCACACTTATTCATAACCCCAGGCAAGGCGCAGCCGCAGCCTGGGGGTTAGGATCGAGCAGAGACTTCTGATTTCCTGCCTCGGAGAGGCAGACTGCACGACAGTGCGCAATGTCTTTTATTAACATAGCGCGCCGAGGCGCATTCAGCCTCTCCGAGGCTGGAGGTCAGTTAATCCGCCCTCAGCTTAAACCCCAGACTGCGGTCGCTATGCTCCCTTAGTCTGGGGTTATGGAAGAGTGTGCCTCTCCGAGGCACGGAGCGCCATGATCCTGAGGTACTTGACACATGTTTCCATTGCACACATTTAGGAGACGAACCAAAATAATTGTATAAAAAAACGGAGTAATTTGTTTGCCACTCCGTTTTTTTTCTATACTTTTGCAGTCGCAAATAACAATACATTAAACATCTATGGACGATTATCACGCGGACAGTAACAATTAGTAGCGTGAGGATAAGCCAAGAGGCTAATCCCCACACATGATTGTTTTCTCATGTAACGATAGGAGATTAGCTGTTATGAAAACATACTGGAACATTGAGAAGGAGCTCCACGTCATCAACGAGTGGGCACCTAACTGCTGGATTCAGGTCACATGTCCTACAGACGAGGATCAGCGTGAACTGGAAGAGAAATTTCATATCCCCGATTATTTTTTGAGCGACATCAGCGATACTGATGAGCGTGCCCGTTATGAGTATGATGACGGCTGGACGCTCATCATCCTCCGTATCCCCTATGTCAAGGAGATAAGGTCGCGTACGCCTTATACTACAGTGCCGCTCGGCATCATCCATAAGCGCGACGTGACAATCACTGTGTGCTTCTATGAGACAAACATGATGCTCGACTTCGTCAGCTATCAGCAGAAACGCGGCGTGGGGTTTACTGATTACGTGGACATGACCTTCCGTCTCTTCCTCTCGTCGGCCGTATGGTATCTGAAACGCTTGAAGCAGATCAATTCGCTCATAGAGAAAGCCAAGCATAACCTCGACCACGAGATCAACAACGAGAGCTTGATCGGGCTCAGCCGGTTGCAGGACTCGCTCACTTACTTCATCACCTCTATCCGTGGCAATGAAAACCTGTTGCAGAAACTAAAGTTTAAGCTGCAGGTCGATGAGCTTGACGCCGACCTTATCGAGGATGTCAACATTGAGATGACGCAGGCCCGCGAGACGACAAGCATCTACTCGGATATTCTCGAGTCGACGATGGATACTTATTCGAGCATCATCAACAACAATACGAACAACACGATGCGTACGTTGACCTCGGTGACAATCATCATGCAGTCGGGTACCTTCATCGCCTCTCTGTACGGTATGAACGTGATCAACGGTTTGGAGCAGAACCACTGGGGCTTCCCTATCACCCTTGCCATCTCGTTCTGTGTCAGCCTGGTTTGCTGGGCTCTGTTGCGTCATAAACGGCTCCTATAAGGCTCCATAAATGAAAATATAGCAATATTGAGACAAAAAATCTGTCTTTTTGTTGGCAGTATAAGTTTTTTTATCTAAGTTTGCACATTAATTAATACAAACAATTAAATATAAGTAATTGGAAGCCATGCCCGTCTGAGGCGTTAGCTGATATGCAACAGCATGGCCATGGAACTCCGAATCATAAACTTAAATTTGAGTTAAATGATGGACTCTCAAGAAAACAATCCCGCACAGGGAATTGAGGAAGAGCAGAAGGCTGCACCCGCTGCTCCCGTAACAGACAACAGTGCTGAGGAGACTCAGAATGAACCTGCTAAGAAGGTCTATGCCTCGAAGAAGGAAGTGCTCGACCGCGTGAAAGAGATCGCAGAGGGTGACGAAACGCCTGACAAGGACGAGGTGGACCACCTCAAGGCTGCCTTCTACCGCTTCCACATCGCTGAGCGTGACCAGAAGCAGAAAGAATATCTCGAAGCCGGGGGCGATCCAGAGAAATATCAGATCATGCCCGACGACGACGAGGAGACTTTCAAAGCCAACATGCAGCTCATCAAAGAGAAGCGTGCCAAAGCTTTTGAGAAAGCACAGCAGGAGCGGGAAGAGAACCTCAAGCACAGAGAGGAGATCATCGAGAAGATAAAGAACATGGCAACGTCACCCGACGAGGCCAATAAATCATACAACGACTTCAAGGCGCTGCAGCAGGAGTGGAAAGAGATTGGCCCTGTGCCTCCCGAGAAATCGAGTGAGACATGGCGCAACTATCAGCTCTATGTCGAGCAGTTCTACGATCTGCTGAACCTCAACCGTGAGGCGCGCGAGTACGACTTCAAGAAGAACCTTGAGGCTAAGACGAAACTCTGTGAGGAAGCTGAGAAACTCGCTGATGAGCCCGATGTCGTGAGCGCTTTCCATCAGTTGCAGGATCTGCACGAGCAGTATCGTGAGATCGGCCCTGTGGCTAAGGATCTGCGTGAAGAGATCTGGACGCGCTTCAAGAATGCAAGCACTGTCATCAACAAGAAGCATCAGGAGCACTTTGAAAAGCTGCGCGCTGAAGAGGAGGATAATCTTGCCAAGAAGACTGCGCTCTGCGAGAAGACAGAGGCTATCGCCCAGGAAGAGAACAAAAACGCTGCCGACTGGGAGAAGCATTCAAAGGAGATCATCGCTATCCAGCAGGAGTGGAAGACTATTGGCTTTGCTCCGAAGAAGAGCAACGAGGAGATCTTCCAGCGTTTCCGCAAGACTTGTGATGACTTCTTCGGTCGCAAGGCTGAATACTTCAAGGATGTGAGAACGCGCCTGAACGAGAATGCTGAGAAGAAGAAAGCCCTCATCGCCAAAGCTCAAGAGCTCTCCGACTCAACGGATTGGAAGGCTACTTCAGATAAGCTCATCCAACTTCAAAAAGAATGGAAGACTATCGGCACCGTACCTCGCAAGATCAGTGACCAGTTGTGGAACGATTTCCTCACGGCTTGCAATAAGTTCTTTGATGCTCGCAATGCGGCTCATGCAGGTACCCACGCTGAGGAGAAGGAGAATCTGCAGAAGAAGCGCGACATCATTGAGGAGCTGAAGAAGATTGCCAACGATGCAAGCGAGGATGCTCGCGATAAAGTGCAGGAGCTTGCTGATAAATACAATGCCATCGGCCATGTGCCTTTCCGTGAGAAGGACAAGGTGTACAAGGAGTACCACGACGTGATGGATAAGATCTACGAGAATCTTCACATCTCTGCTGCCAAGCGTCATCTCGACAACTTCAAGAACAACCTCCGCGGTATGGCGAAGAAGGGTGAGGATGCCATCGACAGTGAGCGCGCTCGCCTCGTACATCGCTATGATCAGCTTAAGCAGGAGATCACAACCTACGAGAACAACCTCGGCTTCCTCAATATCTCCAGTAAGAAAGGCAACAGCCTCGTGGATGAGATGAACCGCAAGGTGCAGAAGCTCAAGGACGATGCTCAGATGATCCGTGAGAAGATCAAGGCCATCGACCAGCAGAACAAAGAATCGAAGTAAGACTACACGTTTTCCAATACATACTCTACTGTCTCCGGCCTCAGTTTTCTCGGAGACCGTGGAGCACCCGTTAGCCCATGCTCCCTCAGCATTTCAAGAGAGAGCATGGGTGTTTTCAATTCTTTCAGAAAGGTATAGCGCGCATAGAGATGGTCCCTACCTCGAAGCGATTGCGCATGCCCCAGTCGATAAACCCATAGTCGCGGATGAAATCAGCCACCCGAAACCGCTGATGATTATATGCTCTTATCCAGTAATTCACAGTTCACAATTCACAGTTCACAATAAAGTCAAGGATACCTCATTATTTTTCGAAGTGCTGATAGTCTTTCACGCTTCTCCATGCCCCACCCCATTTGAAGCCATGACTCGTGAACAATCGCCAGGCAAGATCTCCCCACTCAATCTTGTAAGGGAAAGAAGCCTTGCGCTTCGTGTATTTGAGCGCGTTGGAAGGCTGCACCACGACTCTTCCAGAACGATACCGCCTCACACAAGGATTGTAGAGCGTATTGATGTCTACAGCCATCCCACGGGCATGTGCAGAGAGTTTCTTACTGCCTTTCACCACGCGGTAGCAGAAAGAACTGCTGTTGTTGGCGCGCATGGCCCGCTCATCATTGGCATCAAAATCGTCGATAAGCTGGATACGCTCGATAGGATACCGATGCTTATAGAGTTCCTCGAAGATCTCCAATACATCTTTTGCAATGGCTTTGTTGCATACCATCTCACCTTCTTTCACCTTTCCATGCCCATCAACGTACATCAGTCGCAGATACCTCAGCTCTGACCGCTTGATAGGACAGCCTTTGGGATAGCTCTTGCCTTCCATGCGATGAAAGACCGCATCGGGGATCTCTGATTCCGAGAACCCTTCTGTATGAACCTTAGAGAAAGATATCAATGGAAGCAACAATAATATTGCTATATATAGAAATCTACGCATAATATTTTGTTTTAGCATCACCCAGTTACAAACCAATGTGCAGCTTATTGAAACGAAAAAAGTCAAGCATTTTGTGCTTGACTTCTTTCTTGTTGGGGTACTCGGACTCGAACCAAGAATGACAGGACCAGAATCTGTAGTGTTACCATTACACCATACCCCAATTTGTTTACAACCCTTATTTCTGAATTGCGAGTGCAAAGGTACGCACTTTTTTTGTACCCACCAAATATTTTCCAAACTTTTTTCAAAATATTTTTCCCCACCACAAATTTACAAAATATGATTAATATATTTTGTGTTTTCTGCGATTAGCACTAACTTTGTGGGAACAAATACATTATATATATAAAACATACACATTTACTGATACATAATCTGACAAATATCTGAATGAAATCAACATCAACAGAAGCGCTACTTAAGATTATCGTGGCCGCCATTGAGGATAAGAAAGGTGAAGACATACGCGTCGTAGACCTTCGTCACATTGATGGCGCTATCGCCAACTACTTCGTCATCTGCCAAGGTGGCTCCCCCGCACAGGTGGAGGCTATTGCACAATCGGTAGGAGACAAATGCCGCGAGGAGGCAGGAGAGAAACCGGTAGGCGTCAATGGCCTCGGCACTGATCAATGGGTAGCGATAGACTTTGTCGACATCATCGTCCACATCTTCCTCCCCGAGCCACGGGCCTTCTACGACCTTGAGCATCTCTGGGAAGATGCCGACATTAAGAAGATCGAAACAGAATAATAACCAAAGGAACAATTTCTTAGAATGAATAATAACAGGCAATTCAATTCCAACAACCAGCAACAGCCTAAGATGCCACGGTTCAACATGAACTGGCTCTACATCATCGTGGCTGTAGTGTTGGCTATCATGCTCTTCTCTGGAGGCGGAAACTCCATCGTCAAAGGAGGATCCAGCCAGGAGGCGAGCTATAGTGACTTTAAGACCTATGTTGAGAAAGGCTATGCACAGCGCATCGTCATCAACAAGAGCGAAAACACGCTCAAGATGTTCGTTAAGCCACAGTATATCCGCACTGTCTTCAATATGTCTGCCCAGCAGGTAGGCACAAGTCCATGGATAAGTGTACAGTTCGGCTCCGTGGATGAACTTGAGAGGTTCCTCGACTCACAACAGCAGAAACATAAGTTTGCTGGCTATAGCTACGACAATGAGCGTGGCTCCGACATCTGGAGCATTCTCATCAACCTCGCTCCTCTCTTCTTCATGTTCTTCCTTTTCTGGATGCTCAGTCGCGGTATGGGCGGCGGTGCAGGCCTTGGAGGAGGTGGCGGCATCTTCAGTGTCGGCAAGAGCAAAGCCAAGCTTTACGAGAAAGGAAACGAGATGGGCATCACCTTTAAGGATGTAGCCGGACAGGAAGGTGCCAAGCAGGAAGTGCAGGAGATTGTCGATTTCCTCAAGAATCCGAAGAAGTATACGGAGCTCGGCGGTAAGATTCCAAAGGGCGCCCTGCTCATTGGCCCTCCGGGAACTGGTAAGACCTTGCTCGCTAAAGCTGTAGCTGGTGAGGCTGGTGTACCATTCTTCTCGATGTCGGGTTCTGACTTCGTGGAGATGTTTGTCGGTGTGGGTGCCAGCCGTGTGCGCGATGTCTTCGCCCAGGCCAAGCAGAAAGCACCGTGTATCATCTTCATTGATGAGATTGATGCTGTGGGCCGTGCCCGTTCGAAGAACCCATCTATGGGTGGCAATGATGAGCGCGAGAACACGCTGAACGCATTGCTCACTGAGATGGATGGTTTCGGCACCAACTCGGGTGTCATCGTGCTGGCTGCTACCAACCGCGCTGACATGCTCGACAAGGCTCTGCTGCGTGCCGGACGATTCGACAGACAGATTCATGTCGATCTCCCCGACCTCGCTGAGCGTAAGGCTATCTTCCTCGTGCACCTCAAGCCGCTGAAACTCGGCAACGATATCGACGTCGATTTCCTCGCACGTCAGACTCCGGGATTCTCAGGAGCAGACATCGCCAACGTCTGCAATGAGGCCGCCCTGATCGCAGCACGCCACAATAAGAAAGATGTCGAGAAACAAGACTTCCTCGATGCCGTAGACCGTATCGTTGGCGGACTGGAGAAGAAGACGAAGGTGATGACCGCAGATGAGAAGCGCGCTATCGCCATCCATGAGGCCGGACACGCTACCATCAGCTGGTTCTGCAAATATGCCAACCCTCTGGTCAAGGTCACGATCGTGCCGCGTGGCCAGGCGCTTGGAGCTGCCTGGTATATCCCAGAGGAGCGCGTTATTACCACAAAGGAAGAGGAGCTCGACCAGATATGCTCTCTCCTCGGTGGACGAGCTGCAGAGGAGCTCTTTGTGGGCTCAATCTCTACAGGTGCTATGAACGACTTGGAGCGCAGTACGAAGGCTGCCTTTGGTATGGTGGCTTACACAGGTATGAGTGATCGTCTGCCGAATATCTGCTATTATAACAATGACGAGTATTCTTTCCAGCGTCCTTACAGTGAGACGACGGCCAAGATCATCGATGACGAGGTCTTGAAGATTGTCAATGAACAGTATGCACGTGCCAAGCAGATCCTCACTGAGCACAAAGAGGGTCATGCAGCCCTCGCCCAGCTTCTTTTTGAGAAAGAGGTCATCTACCGCGAAGATGTGGAGAAGATCTTCGGCAAACGTCCTTGGACAAGTCGCTCAGAGGAACTGATCAAGGAAAACGACAAGCTTGAGGCTGAGAAAAAAGCCAAAGAAGAGGCTGAGGCTCCAAAGCTTGAGGACATGCCCGACGAAGTGAAGAAGGCACAGGCTGAGCACGAAAAGGCCGAGCAAGACAAGGCGAAGAAAGAACAACAAAATGACTGATGCAGGGGCGGCCCCTGTGGCCGCCCGCACCCTATAAAACCAATCATATGACACCAAAACAGAAGAATCTTATTGTCAGAACCATCACCGGCGTACTCTTCGTCGCCATCATGGTGGCTGGCTTCCTCAATGCCACAGCAATGTTGGTGTTGTTTTCCATCATCACAGCCATGACATTGTGGGAATATACAGGCTTGGTCAACGACCGGGTAGCCAATGTCAATGTCAATCGCTTCATCTCTACAGTCGGCGGTGTTTATTTCTTCATCGCCGTGGCACTGTGGAGCGTGGATGTAGTAAGAGGCTTCGCAGTAATGATACCTTATGTACTCACGATCATTTACCTGATGATCAGTGAACTCTATGCCAAGAACAAAGACGCGGTGACGAACATGGCTTATACCATGCTTGGTCAGATGTATATCGCTATGCCTTTTGCCCTCATCAACATTCTTGCTTTCAAGCGCGATGCTGAAGGCAACTTCTGTGGTTACGATATGCTCCTGCCGCTCTCCATCTTTATCCTGCTTTGGTCCAACGATACGGGAGCTTACTGCTGTGGCTCGCTCTTTGGCAAGCACAAGCTCTTCCCACGTATCTCTCCGGGAAAGACGTGGGAAGGAAGTATAGGAGGCGGCATCTTCGCTGTGATCATCGCAGGAATCATCGGATACCTGGCAAACATGGGAGATACGCCACACACGCTGAATATCTACGAATGGTTAGGGTTAGGTGCTGTAGTGGTCATCTTCGGTACATGGGGCGACCTTGTAGAGAGTCTCTTCAAGCGCACGTTAGGTGTAAAAGACAGTGGCAATATTCTTCCAGGCCATGGTGGCATGATGGATCGCTTCGACTCCAGTCTCATTGCTATCCCTGCGGCCGTGATATATTTATATTCGTTGACGTTGTTCTAAAAACAGATAAACCTGACGGCCCTGACGGCCCCACCCCCGCCCCTCCCCCATCAAGGGGAGGGGGATGATATGCTTCAAGAAACGATATGACTGCAATAATGACATTGGAGCAAAGACATTATAACGCAATGAGGGCGGACAATTAAATGTCCGCCCTCATTGCGTATAAATATCTAAACCAAAATGTCACCGGCGACACAATCATTCCTACGGTAGTGATTAGCCCTCCCCCTGGATGGGGGAAGGAGGGGAGAGGGCCATCAGACTGCGCTATACCCTCTTGTTGAGTTCTCTTTCATGATGTCGCGGATATTCTTCTCCACATAGGGACCATCATGATGAGCTGTGGGATCAGCATGATGAGGAACATCCTCAACATAACTGAAGTTCTTATAATGCAGCTCGCCAAGACCCCAAAGGAGGCAAGCTACAACGATGAAAAGAATGAATGCCAATGCTATACTCATAATTCTGTCGTTGAAATTATTTCGTTATATTATAATTTTCGGCAAAGTTACTGAAAATCCCGCAATTTACATCGAAAGCTAATCCTTTTTTACTAATTTTGCAAGGAAAAAGAAGTAACTGTCTCAAATATGGCAATAGGAAAATGGATAGGAGGCTTTCTTGGCCTCATGGCAGGTGGCCCATTGGGAGCTATCGCCGGCTTCGTGTTAGGCTCTCTCTTCGACAAGAGTACAGAGCCAGCCGAATATAATGAGAACAATAACAATTATGGTTCACAGCAGCAATTTTATGAAGGTCAACGCAATACCTTCCGCTTCTCGCTTCTTGTCCTCGCTTCTTATATCATAAGGGCTGATGGAAAAGTGATGCACTCGGAAATGAATGTCGTGCGCTCTTTCCTCCGCAACAACTTCGGAGAGGCAGCTGTATCAGAGGGTGAACAGATTCTTCTCAAGCTTTTCGATCAGCAGAAACAGCTCGGCATGACGGAGTTTCGCTCTGCCGTAATGAGCTCCTGCCGTCAACTGCGCCAATACATGCCTTACGAGCAGCGTTTAGAACTACTCCACTTCCTCGTACTCATTGCCCAGGCTGACGGTGTAGTTTCTTCCGGCGAAGTCAATGCGCTACGCGAATGCTCTGCTGAGTTAGGAATGGATGCCTCCGACCTTGACAGCATGCTGAACCTCAACGATGCCTCTACTTCACTCGATGCTGCCTACAAAGTGCTCGGCGTCTCTCCTTCGGCTACCGACGACGAACTGAAAGCCGCTTACCGTAAGCTTGCCTTGAAGAACCATCCCGACCGCGTAGCTTCCTTAGGCGAAGATGTTAGAAAAGCTGCTGAGCAGAAGTTCCAAGAAATCAATGCCGCAAAAGAGACTATCTGGAAAGCAAGAGGAATGAGAGGATAGAAAAATTGAAAGATTGAAATAATGAAATAATGAAATAATGTAATAATGTAATAATGTAATAATGTAACAATAAGACGATAAAAGGTTGCCCTGTAAGGACAACCTTTTATCGTACATTATCAAATTATTGATTATTCTTCTGCAGTTTCTTCTGTCTTCTTCTTTCTTGATGTGCGCTTGCGCTTCGGCTTAGCCTCCTCTGGAGTATCAACCTTGACACCGGCAAGCTCCGGATCGATGAGGATACGGCCACAATATTCGCAGACGATGATCTTCTTGTGCTGCTTGATATCGAGCTGGCGCTGTGGCGGAATCTTGTTGAAGCATCCGCCGCAGGCATCACGCTGCACGTAAACGATGCCGAGACCATTACGTGCCGACTTACGGATACGCTTAAAGCTCTGAAGCAGACGCGGCTCAATCCTTGCCTCAAGCTCCTTAGCGCGCTCTTTGAGGTCAGCCTCTGCATCGCGCGTCTCCTGCATGATATCATCGAGCTCTGCACGCTTCGACACAAGGTCTGCCTGACGGTCTGTGATCGTAGCCTGTGCCTTGTCGAGGTCAGCCTGACGCTCAGAGATCTTCTCGTTGGCTTCCTTGATCTTCTTGTTGGCAAGCTCAATCTCGAGCGTCTGGAACTCAATCTCCTTGGAGAGGTTGTCATACTCGCGGTTGTTGCGGACACTATCAAGCTGCTGCTTGTATCGGTCTACACTCTGCTGATACTGCTCAATCTCATTACGCTTCTGAGCCACAGCACTCTGATAGTCAGCAATCTCATCCTTAATCTTCTGAAGACGCGTGTTAAGGCCTGCAATCTCGTCCTCGAGATCCTGGACCTCAAGCGGCAGCTCACCGCGCAATGCACGCTTCTCGTCGATGGCCGACAGCGTCACCTGTAACTGGAAAAGCAGCTTCAGCTTCTCCTCCACCGTCATCTCTGACGGATCTTTCTTTGTTGTTGCCATAGTTTATATCGATTATTTATTAATTCTCAAATATACAAGATCGGATTGGTATTGATGTCTGACAATACACATCTCACTCCCGGACAGTTCTTCTCAATGATATCGCGGAAGATCTCCTTCGTGAACTGTTCACTCTGATAATGCCCGATGACGGCAATCTGAATACGTTGCTCCCAACCGAAATATTGATGATAATGCATCTCACCCGTAAGAAAAGCATCGGCTCCGGCCTTCACGGCATCAGGAAGCAGAAAGTCACCCGCTCCGCCACAGATAGCCACCGTACGAATAGGTCTGCGAAGCATCTCATTAGCCATAACACACTCCACATTAAACGTTTTCTTCAGCAATACCATGAAGTCGTCAGCAGCCATAGACTCATCGAATGTCGCCACGACACCATCACTGCCATGAACCGGTTGTCCGTCGACATCCATTACTTCTTTGCTGCGCCCTATCGTACCCGTCACTTTCGCACCCATCTTAGCAGCAATGCGATAGTTGACACCGCCGAAAGCTGCATCCATATTTGTATGCATGGAAACGATGACGATATCGTGCTTGATGGCCTTCATCACCACACGCTGCACGTAGTCGTCGCCCGTGAGATGAGAGAGCTTATGAAAAATCAAAGGATGATGGCTGACGATGAGGTTACAACCCTTTTCAATGGCTTCGTCGAGCACAGCCTCGGTGACGTCCAGACACAATAATGCCCCTGATACCTCGGCCTCTGTCAGTCCCACTTGCAAGCCGGCATTATCATAGTCTTCCTGCAGGGGCAAAGGCGCGAAACGTTCAAGGGCATCAACCACTTCTATTATTTTCACGCTTAAAACGATTTGGTGCAAAGATACAAAAAGCGTGGCACATATCTTACACCACGCTTATATTTTTACGGATTATTAAGAATCGCTAAGCACCTCGGAGAGGTGCCACATGGTTAGCCCCAGGTAAGGAGCGCAGCGACGAAACCTGGGGCTTATGTGCGAAAGTTTTCGTTGCAATCCGGCCTCGAAGAGGGCGAACATGGGCCAGATGCTTGTTATAGTAAGTGGGTGTCTAAACCATGTTCGCCCTCTCCGAGGCCGGCAATCAGGTCAAGCGGGCCAATCACAACCCCATGCTGCGTCGCTGCGCTCCTAGCATGGGGCTAACCATGTTGGCCCCCTTCGGGGACCTATGTTGTCAACTGTACAGGTCGAATTATTTTTCTTCCTCCGGTGCTGCGAGCAGATCCTTGAAGTCGGTATAGCCGTTTTCAACAAGGATGTTGTACCACTGCAGCAGCTTCTTGATATCGCTGTCGTGCACACGGTCGCGGTCGTAGTTGGGCAGCACCTCAGCGAAATAGTCACGGAGCTCCTTGGAAGAGCATTTCTTATAATTGAGCGCAGCCTTCTTAGAGCCTTCCTTCTCACCGACACTGGCAAGAACCTTCCAAAGAGGGATATCATCAGCATCCGTGTACATAGCGATGTCGCCCAGGCTCGTCACACGGTCAGAAGCGAACACCGGCATGCGGTGATGAGTAGCATCAATGGTCTCCACGATAAGGTTCATCTTACCACGAGAAACAAGCTTGTAAAGTCCGGGCTTACCGGAAATGGATAATATAGTCTCCATATTGATTATTATAATTTTATAGTTGTATTAATTAATTCTCTTATTTGACTGCTCAAATCTCTTTCACCGTCATTGACGATGACAAAGTTGCTGTGTTGCTCCACCTTTTCCTGAGGCCATTGCTTCCCGATCCATTCCAAGGCCTTAGCCTCCGAGATGCCATCCCGCTTCATGACCCGCTGAACACGAACCTCCAAGGGTGCAGAGACACACACGATGAAATCGAAATCAATCCGTTTGTAGAACCCACTGTCGAAGAGAATAGCACTCTCCAGCCAGCTGTATCCACTCTGAAGAAAATCGCGGGCAATAGCCGGATGAATGAGGTTGTCAATAGTAATCTTATTAGCCTCCGACTTCAATAAGTATTGAGCCAGTACACGTTTCTGCAACACATTATTTATATATACCTCATCGCCCACAATGGCTTTAAGATCTTGCTGGAGCTTCTCATCCGTAGCCCAGAGCCGTTTAGCAGCCTGGTCACAGTCATAGACCTGGATGCCATACTTTCCCAGTCGCTTGCAGACAAAGCTCTTTCCACTGCCTATACCTCCTGTAATAGCGATATGCTTCATAATTTTTAGCTAAGCCTATGCCGAAGTTAATGTTGTTCAATGAGATAATCAACTTGCGAATTCTCCAACCGCGCATCACGTGCAAACCGCGAGTTGCTATGCAAGTAGAGATTACACTTATCTGATGGGTGTGCTGCAATCTCACGATAATCCACATTAACCACAAAATCTGATGGATGCACAAAACGATACAGGTTGGCACCCACATTATATCTCACCTTCACCGTTTGAGGAAAAGTCCTCACTACAAGGCTCTCAGGCTTATTAATAGTTGTTATCGGCACATCAACACTTCCTTCCGTCAGCACATCTGGGAAGAGCGTGATTTTGACCTTCGCCGGTACTACTTTCGCTCCTGCAATACCACGCAAGGCTACCACGCGAGTCACGGTGTCGTTGAAATTGGAGATATTGAGAGCCTCTGTAAATACATTCTGTATATTATTTAGCACAGCCCGGCTCGCATAGACCGTAGCAAATTCGGGTGAAATCTGGACATGCGCAAGGTAATAATGGTCTGTAGGCACGATATTTCCCGTGAGCTCAATCTTCACGCGCTTGTTTTGTCCATAGTTGAATGTGAAAGTCAACTGGTCTGCCTTCAATGCTGTGATTGATGTTGAGCCAAAGATCTGCTGCCTCACCAGCTTGACTAAGTCTGTCGAAGGAATCTCCCCTTGCCCACTCTGTTTATCGGCATAAGTAGAGAACTTGACAACCAACGGCCGAAGCTTCTGATAAGTGGTATAAATCATGATGACATATCCTTTATCTTTCAAGGATACTCTGACGGTATCAGATGGTTCAGAGGTCATCACGACATTCTTAGGTACTCCTGAAACAACCAAAGGTACCTTAAACTCTACTTCATAGGTCTCATTGAGCGTCATCATCAGCCAAAAGACACCGCTCAGCGCCAAGAAGAAGAGAAAAACCAAAAACTCCTTGCCCGAGAAGTCGGACAAGAAGCCTTTTAATATATTATATATGTGTTTCAGCGTATGCATCACGCATTAGGCTGTCCCTGAGTGGCATCCGCGAAGACGTAACCCTTGTCCACAGTGATAACAACGCCGTGAGCGACCTCCACATCAATCGTGTTTTTAGCCTGGTCAATGCGCTTCACTGTACCGTAGATTCCACCACCCGTGACGACCTTAGAGCCATCCGAAAGAGAGTTCTGGAACTCACGAATCTTCTTCTGCCTTTTCTGCTGTGGACGGACCATAAAGAAATACATAATAACGAAGATTGCAACGAGCATGAAGATCATGCCGCCGAATCCTGCACCTCCTTGTGCTGCCTGTGCAGCGAGAAACAATGATGTCATAATTGATTATTCTAAGTTTAAAATTATTATTCTACTCTTTGGGAGCATCCTGAGACTCATTCTGAGGAGCATTCCCCTCCGCCTTTTGCTCTTTCTCTTGGGCCTCACCAGTCTCCTCCGGCTTTGGTTTATGCACGAAACGAACGGGCTTACTATAGCCACCATTCTGATAGCCTTCATTCCGATAACCACCATTCTGCTGGCGTCTGTCCGAATAGTTTCCTCGCTCCGGACGCGGAGGCATCGGCTTCAACAGTTTGCCGGTATCAACGAGGTGGCGTGCGATAGAATCGAGCATGCCATTGATATAACCACCACTACGCGGGGTGCTATAGCGCTTGGCCATATCCACATATTCGTTGATGGTCACAGAGACGGGAATATTCGGGAAGTTGAGCAGCTCCGCGATAGCAATCTGCATGATGACGATATCCATATAAGCCAGACGCGAGAAATCCCAGTTACGGGAGGTCTCACTCATATAGCGCTGATACTCATTGGCATTGAGGATAGTAGCACGGAAGAGCTTGCGGGCAAACTCACGGTCGTCTTCATCCTTATACTCCGGAAGAAGTTCCTGATTGCCTTTCTCCTTGGGATCGAAGCGCTTGATAGTCTTCAGCACGAAAGTATCGACAACCTCCTTATCATCATTCCAATAAAGGCTCTTGGTCTCAAGCAACTGGTCGAGATCCTCATTATCTTCGATGAGCTGACGATAAAGCTTCCGCCATACCTCACGATCGGTCTCATAGTCACTGTCCGGCGATGCCATATATTCCTTATAAGTATCGCTTTGCTCTATCTTATCGCAGAGGTTACGCACAAAGTCGATGTCATCATTCCATGACATATTCTTGTCTTCGTTGAAACTGTTGAGCGCCTTATTCTCCTGCAATTGCACAGCGAACTTATTGAAGATAAATTTCGTTGAGGGTTCTTCCTTTCCTTCTCTGCGATTACGGATCGAGAGTTGCTCCACGCGCTGCGTTTCCTCCTTGGTGACAGCAACAATGAGATCAAGAAGATAATTGTAAAGGTCGTATGCTTTGGAAAGGCTCAGCAACAACTCCTTTTCGGCATTCTCAATGTTCTTGCTGCCGTTCTGGTAATAAGCATAGGTCAATTGCACTATTTTTGTGCGTATCAGCTCTCTGTTAATCATTTGTTCGTTCTTTGACAGTGCCTTCGCACCGTTTCTACTATTTTTATTCTGCAAAAGTAGTAAATAATCATATTCTAAACAAAAAATACGGCCAAATATTTGTTTTTTTTCAATTATCTTGTGCGAATAGCGAGAAAAGTTGTACCTTTGCACCGCTTTTCAGACTTGGAAAGTCTTCCCAGTGTGATGGCGAATTAAAAAACAAGTTTAATTTAGAGTAACACATTTCATTAAAATGAAGGAAATCAGTATCTCAGGTAAGAAGCGTGAAGTCCTTGGTAAGAAAGCTTCTAAAGCCCTCCGTAAGGAAGGTTTCATCCCTTGCAACCTCTATGGTGAGGAGAAAGACGCTCAGGGTAAGCCGACATCTCTCGCTTTCGCTGCTCCGTTCAACGAGCTCCGCAAAGTGATCTACACTCCTCACATCTACGTTATTAAGATCAATATCGACGGTCAGGATCATACCGCTATCCTGAAGGAGATCCAGTTCCACCCCGTCACCGACGCTCCTCTGCACGTCGACTTCTACGAGGTCAACGATCAGAAGCCTATCACTATCGGCATCCCCGTTAAGCTCAACGGTCTGGCACAGGGTGTTCGCGATGGTGGTCGCATGAACCTCTCTATCCGTAAGATTGACGTCACTGCTCCTTATCAGCAGATCCCTGAGCACCTCGACATCGACGTGACAGGTCTGAAGCTCGGCAAGAGCATCAAGGTCGGACAGCTCTCCTTCGAGGGTCTCGAGCTCGCTACCAGCAAGGACGTTGTCGTATGCTCTGTGAAGATGACACGTAATGCTGTCTCTACTGACGACACAGCCGCTGCTGACGCTGACGCTGCTGCTGCTCCTGCTGCTGACGCTGCTGCTCCTGCTAAGTAAGCGATAAAGTAAAACAAGATAAAGGTAAAAAGGAGAGCTGTGGCTATCGTCGCGGCTTTCCTTTTTTCGTTTATTGCATACGGCTTTCATTCTTTCATTCATTCTTTCATTTCTTCAATTTTTCAATCTTAGCAATGGACAAATTTCTGATATGTGGTCTCGGCAACCCGGGAGACGAATACGCTAACACACGCCACAACACCGGCTGGATGGCCATGGACAATTTTGCCAAAGCCATGGATGCCGAGTGGCGCGACCGCCGCTACGGCTTCGTAGCAGAGACTTCGCTCAAAGGCCGTAAGGTGTTCATCCTCAAACCCACAACCTTCATGAACCTCTCAGGCAACGCCGTGCGCTATTGGCTCAACGAAGAGAAGATCGACCAGGCTCGACTCCTCGTCGTCAGCGACGATGTGGCTCTGCCCCTCGGTGAGTTCCGGTTGAAGAGCAGCGGAAGCAATGGAGGACACAATGGCCTCGGACATATCATCCAACTTATTGGCGAGAACTTTTCCCGCCTGCGCATCGGCATCGGCAACGACTATCCGCGCGGTGGACAAATCAACTGGGTATTGGGCCACTATTCTGCTGAGGACATGAAGATCCTGCAACCTACTCTCGACCTCTCTGTCGATATCATCAAGAGTTTCGTGCTACAAGGCATCAACGAGTCCATGAACCAATTTAATAAACTGGGGAAGCACAAGAAATGAGCGACAATACACCACACATGCCGAAGTTTGGCTCTTCGGCCCGAATAGACAAATGGCTGTGGGCAGCGCGCGTATACAAGACGCGCTCCATGGCTGTGGATGCCATCAAGAACAACCGAGTCACCATTGATGGCACGGCTGTGAAGCCCTGTCACACCATCAAGGCTGGCGATGTCATCAGCGTGCGCAAGCCTCCTATCACCTATTCATTCAAGGTGATAGCCTGCATCGAAACCCGTGTAGGAGCCAAGCTTCTTCCGCAGGTCTACGAGAACGTGACACCTGCCGACGAATACGAGAAACTGGAGATGAGCCGCATCAGTGGATTCATCGACCGCCAGCGTGGTACCGGACGACCCACGAAGAAAGAACGCCGCCAGCTCGATGCCTTCACCGACCCGCTGATGTTCGGGTGGGACGATGAAGAAGATTGAAAAATTGAAATAATGAAATAATGAAATAATGAAAAGCAAGAATGGGCTCAAATCTACCTGTAACTAAAATTAAATTGAAAAATTTACAACCTAAATCTTGCGTATATCTGAAATTATTATTAAGTTTGCAACCGGAACATTGAAACAATGAAATAATGAAATATTGAAACAATGCACTGGAAACAAACAACGATATACAGATGGGGCTACAACGTCTTCCACCTCTACTACGACGGCTTCAAGAGCATGACAGTAGGAAAGACGCTATGGCTCGTCATCCTCATCAAGCTCTTCATCATCTTCGTGATCCTCAAGCTCTTCTTCTTCCCCAATTTCCTCAAGGAGAAGGCGACAAAGGGTAATGAGGCTGCCTACGTTTCGTCTCAAATTACGGGAAGAATAAAATAATCAAACAATAAAAAAACTTTATGATGAATCTATTATTGGACATCACGACAAACGCCGTAGACTGGTCACGCGCGCAGTTCGCGCTTACCGCTATCTACCACTGGCTTTTCGTCCCACTGACTCTGGGACTCGCCGTCATCATGGGCATTGCCGAGACCTGTTATTACCGCACCGGAAAAGCCTTCTGGAAAGAGGTGGCGCGCTTCTGGCAACTGCTCTTCGGCATCAACTTCGCCATGGGTGTGGCGACAGGTATCATCCTTGAGTTCGAGTTCGGTACCAACTGGAGCAACTACTCCTGGATGGTGGGCGACGTCTTCGGCGCGCCATTGGCCATCGAAGGCATGCTCGCATTCTTCATGGAGAGCACGTTCGTAGCCGTCATGTTCTTCGGTTGGAAGAAAGTATCACGCGGCTTCCACCTTACCTCCACCTGGCTCTCGGGCCTTGGCGCCACGATCTCAGCGTGGTGGATCCTCGTGGCAAACAGTTGGATGCAGTATCCTGTCGGTCAGCAGTTCAACCCCGACACGATGCGCTTCGAGATGACGAGCTTCCTCGATGTCGCCTTCTCTCCCTTTGCGGTAGACAAGTTCTGCCACACCGTGACTTCTTCATGGATCATCGGAGCAGTGTTCACCGTCGCCGTGAGCTGCTGGTTCCTGCTCAAGCATCGCAATCAGGAACTGGCCAAGGCAAGCATCAAGATCGGCTCCATCGTGGGTCTGTGCGCCTCCCTCCTAGCCGCCTTCACGGGCGACAATTCCGCCTTCATGGTGAGCAAGGTACAGCCGATGAAGCTCGCCGCCATGGAAGCGCTCTACAATGGTGGTCATGACCAGAGCCTCACGGCCGTGGCATGGGTCGCTCCGTTCAAGCAGCCCGACTATGAGAATGAAGCCGAGGCACCACTGCGCATCGGCGTGCCTAACGCCTTGTCCATCCTCGCCACTCGAACACTCCACGGTTATGTGCCGGGCGTGAACGATCTCATCAAAGGCTATAAGAAAGACGACGGTACCCAAGAGCCATCGATGCAGTTTAAGATTGAAAGCGGAAAGAAGGCTATCGCCGCCCTACAGAGCTACCGCAAACTCACAGCCGGAAAGAAATACACCCGTGAGACGCTCCCTGCCGAAGCCCGCACGCAGCTCAACACGCTCATGGCGAACATCCAGTATTTCGGCTACGGATATATCAAAGATGTCCACGATCTCGTGCCCTTCATCCCCGTCAACTTCTGGTGCTTCCGCATCATGGTGGGTGTAGGCTGTCTCGCCATCCTCTTCTTCCTCGTCACCCTGTGGCTCGTCTACAAGAAAGACGTGAGCCGGTTCCGCTGGCTGCATATCGTGGCAATCATCATGCTGCCCTTGGCTTATATCGCCAGTGAGTCGGGCTGGGTAGTGGCAGAGCTCGGCCGTCAGCCGTGGACCATCCAGGACATGCTCCCCGTAGGAGTGGCTGTGTCTGACATCCCGTCAGGCAGCATCGCTACGACCTTCTTCGTCTTCCTTTTCCTCTTCACGACGATGCTCGCCGTAGAGATCAGCATCATGTGCAAGCAGATATCAAAGTACCGCATGCCGGAGATTGTGAACAAATAATCTTGCACACGGATATTAAATCTTAGAAAAATAATCATCATGACATATCAATTCTTACAGCAATACTGGTGGTTCGTCGTCTCGTTCATGGGAGCCTTCCTCGTGTTCTTCCTCTTTGTGCAGGGCGGCAACAGTCTCATCTTCTGCCTCGGCAGGACACCGGAGGAGCGCCGTCTCGTCATCAACTCCACCGGCCACAAATGGGAGTTCACCTTCACTACCCTCGCCACCTTCGGCGCCTCCTTCTTCGCCTCCTTCCCCCTGTTCTACAGTACGAGCTTTGGAGGAGCCTATTGGATCTGGATGCTCATCCTCTTCTCCTTCGTGGTGCAGGCCGTGAGCTATGAATTTCAGAACAAGCTCGGCAACTTCCTCGGTCCTAAGGTCTTCCAGATCTGCCTCATCATCAACGGCATCGTAGGTCCGTTGCTTCTTGGCGGCGCCGTGGCAACATTCTTCGACGGCAGCAACTTCTACATTGAGAAAGCAAACATCACGACGGGCATCCAGCCGGTCATCAGTCACTGGGCCAATGCCAGCTATGGTCTCGACGCGCTCCTCGACGTGTGGAATGTCATCTTCGGCCTCGCTGTGTTCTTCCTCGCCCGCGTCACCGGTCTGCTCTACATGCGCAACAACATCGCCGACGAGACGCTGCGGGAGCGCTGCCGCAACCGACTGATCTACAACGCCGCGCTCTTCCTCGTCTTCTTCCTCACCTTCCTCATCCGCACTCTGCTCAAAGACGGATATGCCGTGAACCCCACGACAGGCGTCATCTTCATGGAACCGATGAAGTATCTCCACAACCTCCTGACGATGTGGCCGCTGCTCATCATCTTCCTCGTCGGCGTGCTGCTCGTGCTCTTCGGCATCGGCAGGACGATCTTCGACAAGCAGTATGTCAAAGGCATCTGGCCCGAAGGCATCGGTGTCATCCTCGTGGTGACGGTGCTGCTCCTCATTGCCGGTTGGAACAACACCGCCTTCTATCCGTCTAACGTCGACCTGCAGAGCAGCCTCACGATCAGCAATGCTTGCAGCAGTGAGGTCACCCTCCGTGTCATGGCCTGGGTGACGCTCCTCATCCCCGTCATCATCGCCTACGGCGCCTACTGCTGGTGGAGCATCGACAAGAAGAAGATCACCAAGGCAGAGATAGAGACAGGAGACGCGTACTAACAACAATTCCAGGTTTTGGAATAGGCTGTACCACGCTTTGGAACACACAATTCCAAACTTTGGAACAGGCAGTACCATGCTTTGGAACTGCCTGTTCCACGCTTTGGTACAAGTCGTCTCAAAGTTTGGTACAAACAAGACATTGTAGTTTAACGCTTTTGGTTAATAGCACACGGATTGAAACAGTGGCTCTAGTACCGTCAGGCCCAGGTGAGGAGCAGCACCTCGGAGAGGTACCACTCGGTTAGCCCCAGGTAAGAAGCGCAGCGACAAAACCTGGGGGTTCGACGAACACCATATATCTGAACGGTCGGCCTCGAAGAGGACAAACCCTGACGGGATGCTGGTTTCCATCTTTCTTGCCGCAGACTTGACCGACAACTTTAACAACTCATACAACTTAAACAACTCTTCTTTATCAAGAAGACCTTTTAAAATGTTGTCTAAGTTGTTGAGGTTGTCTAAGTTGTTGGGAGAGGGCCAACCTTGACAAATTGTTTTTTCTCACACGGATCCTAAAGATTTTAAAGGGTTCAAAAAAAATAATGGATCTAATTTTTAAAATCTTATCGGTGCCTTTAGGTATTGTGATAGCGATGATGGGCATTTTTATACTTTATATGATAGTAATGTTCATCGTTGCAATGGTGGGTGGCTTTTATGATGATATTACCGGTGGGAATGACTTCTTTTTGTGGTTTTTACACAACATATAATTAATTTCGCTGGATATATTATGAAATACTTTGATGTACTTAATGAGGATGAGCTATCTGATTTCTTTTCAATATACGATGTACCGGAACTGAAAGAATATTACAGTTGCATTGTGAAGTTCCCGCAACTAAGTGCTTATAGAATAACGAAATATCTAAAAACCAAGATTTGTCTGAAGTACCCTTAACTTCTATAAAATTAAGGTTTTATAGCAGAGGGTTACTGCCTATCATGCAGCTGGAGGCCACAAATAATTTCGACCTGTACGGTTGAAAAGTGTCTTTTGGGGGACCTCTCGCTGATTGCGCAGATGCGCAGATCTTAAGCTATCGCTTTTTCGATCTCGCAGATTCCCCCTAAATACCTGCATTCCGACAGTATGATATTGAGGAAGATCTGCGAAATCACTATGTGACGACAGTCACAAAATCTGCGCATCTGCGAAATTAGCGAGAAGTCAACCGTACAGCTCGAAATTTTGCCGCTTGGCCGCTTCAAAATATTACATTGTTACATTGTTACATACTTGCCGATGACGCGCGGTGTTGCCGTAGCATCACCGCGTAGCGAAAAGCGTAGCCATTTTTAAAATCTTTAGAATCCGTGTGAGAAAATGTGGGTTAGTAAGGATTACCATGCGGATGGTGGCCGGCACAAGGCACGGCCACTGCACTAATACCGGAGAAACACTTATTCTCCCTTCTGTAGCGTTGCGACCATGATCTTTGCGGCATTCTCCGGTGCCGAGGCGTTGCCGAGGCGCTCGCGCACGATGCGGTAGCCCTCAAGCATCTTCTCACGGCCCGGCTGTCCGGGAAGGATATCAAGCAGATGGCGACGGATGTTGTCCACACTGAACCTGTCGGCAAAGAGTTCGGGAACGATTTCTTCGTCGGCAATGAGGTTGACGAGACTGATGTATTTGCACTGTATGATGTGGTTGAAGCCCCACCGGATGATCTTCGGCACGGGCGTCTCATAGCATACGACCTGCGGCACATTGAACAATGCCGTCTCCAATGTTGCCGTGCCACTCGTCACCAACGCTGCCGTAGCATGAACAAGGAGCGGATAAGTCTCACCAAAGACAAGCTTCACAGATGGTCCGGATTCACCGGGCTTCCCACTCTTCTCAGACTTTCCAGCATATCCTGCGAGAAACGGTTCGTAGTAGTTCCGCTCTATAGAAGGAGCACCGGCTATAACCACCTGATAGTTCGAACAAGGATACTCTTGAGACACAGCATCCCCGCTCTTCTCCCTCCCTACGGGGGAGGGCACGGGGAGAGGCCGAGGGGTTAGGTCTGTGCTTTCTATCATCGCCGGCAGGTTGTCCTTGATCTCCTGCTTCCTACTCCCGGCAAGCAACGCAATGATTGGCTTCGCAAGGTCGAGGTTGTTGCGTCGGCAGAACTCTTCCTTCGTCTCATGATAACCGGCCAGGAAGGTACGGACCTCCTCTGCCGTGGGATTACCCACATAATGGATGGGGAAATGATGCTTCTGCTCATAGAACGGCACTTCGAACGGGAGGATGGAGAACATCTCCGAGACGTCGCGCTTGATGTTCTTGATGCGCCACTCCTTCCACGCCCATATCTTCGGAGAAATATAATAATAGACAGGGATGGAGGTCTTGGCATGCACGAACTTCGCGATATCGAGGTTGAAGCCCGGATAGTCGACAAGGATGACGACATCCGGCTTCCACGCCACGATATCCTGCTTACAAAAAGCCATGTTGCGGAAGATCGTGCGCAGATGAAGCAGCACGGGAATGAAACCCATGTAAGCCAGGTCTTTATAATGGCGCACGCGCGTGCCTCCCTCAGCAGCCATGAGATCACCGCCGAAGAAACGGAACTCAGCCGCAGCATCCTCCTCATTCAGGGCATGCATCAGACGCGAGGCATGAAGGTCGCCACTCGCCTCACCGACAATCAGATAGTATCGCATTGCAGTTGTTTCAAGAACCCATAATCAGTGACATCGACCGTCGTCGGCGTGATAGCCACATAGCCGTGCTTCAAAGCCCACTGGTCCGTGTCTTCGGCCTCCGGCTCGTCGTTACGGTATTCGCCGACCATCCAGAAATAGTCGTAGCCCCGCAGATGATGACGCTTGTCGACCTCATTGATCCATGAGCCCCAGGTCATGCGGCAAGCTTTCATGCCTTCAAACTGCTCGCGTGCGGGGAAGTTGACATTGAGACACGTACCCTTCGGCAGTCCGTCGTCGAGCACACGGCTCACGATCTTCTCCACGTACGGACGCAGCGGCTCGAGGTTAGCATCCTCGTTGTAATAGCACGAAGAGAAAGCCACGGAAGGGATATATTTCATGCAGCCTTCCATGCAGGCGCCCATCGTGCCACTGTAGTGACTGTTCACCGAGGAATTGTCACCATGGTTGATGCCGCTGAGGATGATATTTGGCCGGCGCTCCTTACAGAGCTGGTCGAGGGCGATCTTCACACAGTCGACAGGCGTACCGGTGCATGACCACACCTCAGCATCCCCGATATTCTTCCGCTTCTTCAGACGGAGGAAGTCGGCAGCAGAGAAAGCGCACGAATAGCCAGACCGTGCACTCTCCGGTGCACAGACAAGCACGTCGCCGAAATGCTGGACAATATCCACGAGCTTATGGATTCCCGGTGAATGATAACCGTCATCATTCGTGATAAGTATGAAAGGTCTTGTTTGCATAGTTTCTTCGTCAATAAATTCTACGGCAAAAGTACGAAAAAAAGTTTAAAATGCCAATGTTTCACGCAAAATATGTATCTTTGCAACGAACTATGCCATGTTCGCACACGATTTCATTCATTGAATCGTCGATGAAGATGGCTAAAAGATGATAACAATGGCAAAAATCATTGCTTTAGCTAATCAGAAAGGCGGTGTAGGAAAGACCACGACCACCATCAACCTGGCCGCATCCCTCGCCACCCTTGAAAAGAAAGTACTCGTTGTAGACGCTGACCCGCAGGCCAACGCCTCCAGCGGCTTAGGTGTAGACATCTCGCAGGTCGACTGCTCTATCTATGAGTGCATCATCGACCACGCAGACGTGCGCGATGCCATCTACACCACGGATATCGACGGTCTCGACATCATACCCAGTCATATCGACCTTGTAGGTGCTGAGATTGAGATGCTCAACTATGACAACCGCGAGAAGATGCTGAAGAATATCCTCGACCCACTGCGGCCGGAATATGACTACATCCTCATCGACTGCTCACCATCACTTGGACTGATCACGGTCAATGCCCTCACGGCTGCCAACTCCGTGATCATCCCCGTGCAGTGTGAGTATTTCGCCCTGGAGGGTATCAGCAAGTTGCTCAACACGATCAAGATTATCAAAAGCCGACTGAACACGAAGCTCGAGATTGAAGGGTTCCTGCTGACGATGTACGACTCCCGTCTCCGTCTGGCCAATCAGATTTACGATGAGGTGAAGCGCCACTTCCAGGAGCTTGTCTTCAAGACCGTCATCCAGCGTAATGTCAAGCTCTCCGAGGCTCCGAGCCACGGTCTGCCTGTCATCCTCTACGATGCCGACTCCACGGGTGCCAAGAACCACCTGGCGCTGGCTAAGGAGATTATCGACAAAAACTCTTAACGCGTAAAAATCATGGCAGTACATAAGAAATTCAATGCACTCGGTCGCGGTCTCGATGCGCTGCTCTCTACGGAGAATGTCCGCACAGAGGGTTCGTCGACAATCAGTGAGATTCCTCTCGACCAGATAGAGCGCAATCCCAATCAGCCCCGCAGCCTCTTCGACGAGGACAAGCTCGAGGAGCTCGCTGCGAGCATCCGTGAGATAGGCATCATCCAGCCGATCACACTCCGACAGATTGCAGAGAACCGTTTCCAGATCATTGCCGGAGAGCGCCGCTGGAGAGCCTCGCAGATCGCCGGACTGAAGACGATTCCGGCTTATATCCGCACGATCAAGGACGAGAGCGTCATGGAGATGGCTCTCGTGGAGAATATCCAGCGTGAGGACCTCAACCCAATAGAGATCTCGCTCGCCTATGAGCATCTCATGGAGGGCAAGGATATGACGCAGGAGAAGGTGGCTGAACGTGTCGGCAAGAGCCGTGCCAATGTCACCAACTATCTCCGTCTGCTCAAGCTCCCGGCTCAGGTGCAGATGGCACTGCAGAAGAAAGAGATCGACATGGGCCACGCCCGTGCGCTGCTCGCCATCGACAGTCCTTCGACCCAGCTCCAGCTCTTCAAGGAGATTGTGAAGAATGGCTGGTCTGTGAGAAAGGTCGAGGAGATGGTGCAGCACCTCAAGAATGGAGAGGATATCGATGCAGGAAAGAAAAAGATTAAAGCAAAGAACTCACTGTCGGAGACTTACGCTACGCTGCGTGATCATCTGTCCGATTTCCTCGGCACAAAAGTCCAACTGTCGTGCACGAGCAAGGGCAAAGGCAAGATCAGCATCCCCTTTGAGAATGAGGAGCAGCTCGAACATATCATGAGTATCTTCGACGGATTGAAGCAAGAACCCACACAAGGGTGATAGTGCAGTGGCCGTGCCATAGTGCCGGCCACCATTCAAAATATGAATATTACACATTATATTATTATAGCAGTTTCCGTCTTTTGTCTCCTCTGCTGTCCGCAGAGCCTCAAGGCACAGACCGCCGGCCACCACCAAGCCGGCGACACCATCCATGCCGAGCAACTTGTGGCTAAGGACAGTCTTGTGCGTATGGACAAGCAAGCTCTGTCTGACAGCACGAAGCTGAAGAAGCACAAGCGCGACTGGGCTACATGGAAGCCGAACCCCAGGCGGGCGATGTGGCTGGCGCTCGTTATGCCGGGTGCCGGACAGATCTATAACCGCAAATACTGGAAGCTGCCTATCTTCTACGGTGGCTTCGTGGGCTGTGCCTATGCACTGCGCTGGAACAACATGATGTATCGCGATTATAGCCAGGCTTACCTCGACATCATGGACGATGACCCCACGACGCAGAGCTACAACCAGTTTCTGCATCTCGGTACGAAGATAACGAGCGAGAACATGTCGCGGTGGCAGAGTGTGTTCAAACAGCGCAAGGACCGCTACCGCCGCTGGCGCGACCTGAGCTTCTTCGTCATGGTAGGTGTCTACGCGCTCTCGGTGATCGACGCTTATGTCGATGCATCGTTGTCGGAGTTTGACATCTCGCCGAACCTGAGCTTCCACTTCTCGCCCGCTGTCATCAACAGTTCCGAGAACAGCCTCTCATTATTTAATAAGCCAGCCATCGGCTTGCAATGCGGCTTTACATTCTAAGCCTCACTTTACAGGCCCGGCATCTAAAATATTTTGAAGTTAAAAGTGAAAAAGAAAAGACTATACATATTCGCAGCATTGTTCTCCGCCTTCTGCCTCACGGCACAGGCGCAGACTGACGACAAGACGGTCACGGTCAATGAAAACGGCAAGGAGGAGAAGATCGACGTCCCTGAGGCCATGACGACAGACCTCGACAGTCTGATGAATCTCTACAAGGCAAAGACCTATCTCAAACCTGATACCGACTGCAACATGCCGGATATCAACCCGGTCTACGATTCGGCTGTCTACAAAGCTCGTCTTGCCAAGCTCCCGACGATCATCGAGATGCCATACAACGGAATTGTCCAGGCATTCATCGACCGCTACACGGGTCAACTGCGCCGCAAGGTGGCTTATATGTTAGGTGCGCAGAACTTCTATCTCCCCGTGTTTGAGGAAGCGCTCGAGAGCTACAACCTCCCACTCGAGTTGAAGTATCTCCCTGTCATTGAATCAGCACTCGACCCCAATGCCAAGTCGCATGCCGGTGCCGTCGGTTTGTGGCAGTTCATGCTGAAAACTGCCCGTCGCTACGATCTGAAAGTGAACTCACTGGTCGATGAACGTCGCGACCTCGTGCGCTCGTCCTATGCAGCCGCCCATTATCTGAGCGACCTGTACAAGACCTATGGCGACTGGAACCTTGTCATCTCAGCTTACAACTGTGGCAAAGACCAGCTCAACAAAGCCATCAGCCGCTCGCATGGTGCACACGACTACTGGAAGATCTATCCGAAGCTCCCTGCCGAGACGCGCGGTTATGTGCCGGCTTTCATTGCTGCCAACTATGTGATGAACTACTACTGTGACCATAATATATGCCCGCTGACCACCGACTTACCCAAACAGACCGATACCGTAATGGTCAACCACGACATTCATTTCGAGCAGATCGCACAGGTGCTCAACATCAGTGTGGATGAGCTTCAGGACCTCAACCCACAGTATCGCCGCAATATCGTCAACGGTCGCTCGGGTCTTGCCTCACTCCGTCTGCCGGAGGCTCTCATTCCCGTATTCATCGAGAAGGAGGACTCTATCCTCAACACGGATGTCAAGGATTATAAACCCAAACGCACGGAGGTAGAGGTTGCCGGAGGAAGCGACAACTACACCGTCAACAAGAATAAAGTAGTGTTCGACAAGAAAAAGGACGACACGAAGAAGGTAAGCGCTGAAAAGGATGATTCTGAGAATGTAAGCGCTGACAACTCGGACAACGATGACAACAATGATGCATCAGAGAGCAAGAGCAGTTCTCGCCGCCATTCGTCGAAGCGAAGCAGCCGGAGCAGTTCAAAGAGCTCTTCAAAGAGCAGTAAGAGCAGTTCAAAGAGCAAGAAGAATAAAAAGACTGATAATCCCAAGAACGTATCTGTCAAATCCGGCGACACGCTGAGTGAGATTGCAGAGCGCAACCACACTACGGTGTCGAAGCTGAAGAAACTGAACAAGATCAGTGGCAGCAATATCCGCGCCGGAAAGAAGATACGCGTGAAATAATCAGTCTACAATAAACTGGGCAACGTAAACCTATTTAATTAGAATGAGTATGGACGACCAAGAGCTGAAAAATAAAGAGAGAGAGCAAGCCGACAACAAGATGATCATGGATGCATTCAATCATCTGCTCGACACTTACCTGCACTCCTCTCATCGCCGTAAGGTGGATATCATCACAAAAGCGTTCAACTTCGCGCGCCAGGCACACAAAGGCGTGCGCAGGCTCTCGGGCGAGCCATACATCATGCATCCTATAGCGGTGGCGCAAATAGCCTGTGAGGAGATGGGGCTCGGATCGACGAGTATCTGTGCGGCGCTGCTCCACGATGTCGTGGAGGATACCGACTATACGACGGAGGATATCGAGAATATCTTCGGTCCGAAGATTGCGCAGATCGTAGACGGTCTGACAAAGATAAGCGGTGGCATCTTCGGCGACCACGCCTCGGCTCAGGCAGAGAACTTCAAGAAACTGCTGCTCACGATGAGCGATGATATCCGCGTCATCCTCATCAAGATCTGCGACCGACTGCACAACATGCGCACGCTCGCTTCTCAGCCTAAGAACAAGCAGTATAAGATTGCCGGCGAGACACTTTATATCTACGCTCCTATTGCCAACCGACTGGGTCTCAACAAGATCAAGACAGAGCTCGAAGACCTCAGCTTCAAGTTTGAGCATCCGGAGGAGTACGACCGCATCATGCAGAAACTCTCCATGACGGAGAAGGAGCGCCAGGACCTCTTCGACAGTTTCACGGCTCCTATCCGCGAGTCGCTCGACAAGATGGGCTTCACCTATCATATCAAGGCGCGTGTCAAAAGTCCCTACTCCATCTGGTGCAAGATGCAGAATAAGCACGTCACCTTCGAGGAGATCTATGATATCCTTGCTGTGCGTATTATCTTCATCCCCAAGGACCGCAAGGATGAGATCAACGAATGCTTCCAGATTTACGTTGCCCTGAACCAGATCTATAAGAGTCATCCTGACCGTCTGCGCGACTGGGTCAACCACCCGAAGGCCAACGGCTATCAGGCACTGCACGCCACCTTGATGTCAAAGCAAGGCAAATGGATTGAGGTGCAGATTCGCTCCGACCGCATGGATGACATTGCAGAGCAAGGCTTCGCCGCACACTGGAAATATAAGGAGAAGAACTCTACCGATGAGGACACGGAACTGAACAAATGGCTCGGCACCATCAAGGAAATCCTCGACGATCCGCAGCCGGATGCCATGGACTTCCTCGACTCCATCAAACTCAACCTCTTCGCTACAGAGATCTTTGTCTTTACCCCGAAAGGTGAAGTGAAGACGTTGCCCTCAGGCAGTACAGTGCTCGACTTCGCATTCCAGATACATACTTTCCTTGGCAGCCATTGTATCGGCGCCAAGGTCAACCACCGGCTTGTGCCATTGAGCCACAAGCTGCAGAGTGGTGACCAGGTGGAGGTATTGTCGTCCAACTCGCAGCATGTGCAGCCGTCTTGGATCAATTTTGTCTCTACAGCCAAGGCGCGCTCAAAAATCCAGGCTATCCTTCGCAGGGAGAGCCGTGAACAACAGATTGCCGGTGAAGATATCTTCAAGCAGTGGCTCAAAGACAAAGACTTGCAGCCGTCACCCGACATCATTAACAAACTGTGCGCACTCCATGAGATAGACACGCAAGAGAACTTCTTCGTTGCCTTAGGCAAGAAGACAGTCATCCTCGGAGACAAAGACCTCGAAGCGCTGAATGAGAAGAAGTCGTCTTCCGTATCAGGTTGGAAGAAGTTTGTGCCATTCATCGGAAGGAAGAAGAAAGAGGAAGCTACCCATCCTATCAGCAAGGAGCTGCTTGTGGCTGACAAGAACTTCAACAAGAAGATACCGTGCGTCATCTCCGAGCGCACGATCGGCATGTATATCTTCCCGCAGTGCTGCCACCCAATCCCCGGCGACGACATCCTTGGATTCATCGACGGCAAGGGACATATAGAGATCCACAAGCGCTCATGTCCTACGGCGAGCAAGCTCAAGGCGAGCTTCGGCCCGCGTATCCTCGATGCTGAATGGGACATGCACCGCATCCTCTATTTTGATGCAACGATTGAGGTAGAAGGCATTGACCGCAAAGGCATCCTCCACGATGTGGCTGAGATCATCTCCAACAAGATGAACGTCAACATCCATAAGGTGTCGTTCACTGCCGACCAGGGCATCTTCAGTGGACAGATCGAGCTCCGCGTGCACGACCGCGAGGATGTCAAGACGATTATCGGAAGATTGAAGAAGGTCGACGACCTGAAAGAGGTGAGGCAGATTATGTAAGAGGGGCCTACCCAAGCCCTCCCTAAAGGGAGGGCTTGGGTAGGCCCCTATATTAGATCCAGATGTTTCTTTATCTCTTTCAGCTCTGCCAATGTATCCTCCAGCAACGTGATGACCTCCGAGCTCTTATCCACCCCTTCCCTATTATTCTTCAGATACTCGCGCGCGGCAGCAATCTTGAAGCCACGCACCTTGATAAGATTATAGATGACCTTAAGGTCCTCTATATTCTTCTCCGTATACTGCCGGATATTGGACAATCCTGCCGTACGCGGCTTAGCATGGGGAAACTCCTTCTCCCAAAAGCGCAGCGTGCTCTCGCTCACACCAATAATCTTGGATACTTCCTTGATTGAGTAATACAGTTTTTTGTTCTTAATGCCTTCTGTTGCCATAATTTTATTCTTTCTGCTTGCAAAGGTAACGAAAAAACAAAGAATTTAGTAACTTTGCACGTGATTTTCATTAGAATAGAAATTAATTAAAAATACTCTATACAGATGATGACAGCAAATGAAATCCGCGACTCGTATCTGAAGTTTTTCGAGTCAAAAGGACACGTCATCGTACCTTCTGCGCCTATCGTAGTGAAGGACGACCCCACACTGATGTTCACCAATGCAGGTATGAACCAGTGGAAAGATATTATTCTCGGTACCAAAGACCCGAACCCGCGCCGCCGTACCGACTCGCAGAAATGTCTGCGCGTCAGTGGTAAGCACAACGACTTGGAGGAAGTGGGACGCGATTCTGCCCTCTCCCACCACACGATGTTCGAGATGCTCGGCAACTGGAGCTTCGGCGACTATTTCAAGGAAGGCGCCATCGACTATGCCTATGAGTATCTCGTCAATGTGCTGCACCTCGATCCGAAAGACCTCTATGTGACGGTCTTCGAAGGTGATCCTTCTGAGAACATCGCCCGTGATGACGAGGCAGCCGGCTACTGGGAGAAGCACTTCCCCAAGAACCACATCGTCAACGGCAACAAGCACGACAACTTCTGGGAGATGGGCGACACAGGTCCTTGCGGTCCCTGCTCAGAGATTCATATCGACTTCCGTCCGGAGGAAGAGAAGAAGAAGGTACCCGGAGAGCTGCTCGTCAACAAAGACCACCCGCAGGTCATCGAGATCTGGAACATCGTGTTCATGCAGTTCAACCGTAAGGCTGATGGTTCCCTCGAACCACTGAAGATGCACGTCATCGATACGGGCCTCGGCTTCGAGCGCCTCGTACGTCTGCTGCAAGGCAAGAACTCCAACTACGACACCGATATCTTCACACCGATCATTGAAGAGATCGAGCGTCTGTCAGGTCATAAATACAACCACACCTTCCCTGAGGGTCCCAACGGTGAGGGTGTCAACGCTGAGGAGAAGGTGGACATCGCTATCCGCGTTGTCGCCGACCACCTGCGCGCCGTGGCTTTCGCCATTGCCGATGGTCAGCTTCCGAGCAACGCTAAGGCTGGTTATGTCATCCGACGTATCCTGCGTCGTGCCGTACGCTATGCTTACACGTTCCTCGATCAGAAGGATGCCTTCATGTACAAGCTCGTGCCCGTGCTCGTTGCTGAGATGGGTGGCGCTTATCCTGAGCTCAAGGCTCAGCAGGATCTCATTACGAAGGTGATGAAGCAGGAGGAGGACTCTTTCCTCCGCACACTGGAGCGTGGTATCAACCTGCTCTCTGTCGACATGGACGAGCTGAAGGCTGCCGGAAAGACAGAGCTCGAGGGCGAGAAGGCTTTCCGCCTCTTCGATACCTACGGCTTCCCACTCGACCTCACAGAGCTTATCTGTGGTGAGAACGGCTTCACGGTAGATGCCAAGGGCTTCGACGAGGAGATGGCCAAACAGAAAGAGCGCGCGCGCAACGCCGCCGCTGTGGAGAACAGCGACTGGGTCAATGTGCACGAGGGCGAGCAGGAGTTCGTCGGCTACGACACTAACGACTGCGACGCTCATATTCTCCGTTACCGTAAGGTGACACAGAAGAAGAATGTGTTCTATGAGGTGGTGCTCGACCAGACTCCGTTTTACGGAGAGATGGGTGGCCAGGTCGGCGACAAGGGTAAATTCGTCTTCCCCGACGAGACCATCGAGGTCGTAGACACGAAGCGTGAGAACAACCAGAGCATCCATATCGTCAAGAAACTGCCGAAGGACATCACCGCTGACCTCCATGCTGAGGTAGACGCAGAGAAGCGTGAGGGCTCGGCTTGCAACCATACAGCTACGCACCTCCTCGACTATGCGCTGAAGCAGGTGCTCGGTGAGCAGACAGAGCAGCGCGGCTCCTATGTCGACGACCAGATTCTGCGCTTCGACTTCAACTATTTCCAGAAAGTATCTGCTGAGCAGCTGCGTCAGGTGGAGCGCATCGTCAACAAGATGATCCGTGAAGACCTCCCGCTCGACGAGCATCGCGATACGCCTATCGAGGAAGCCAAGAAGCTCGGTGCCGTGGCCCTCTTCGGTGAGAAATACGGTGACAAGGTGCGCGTGGTGCGCTTCGGACCGTCTGCAGAGTTCTGCGGTGGTATCCACGTGAAGAGCACAGGCCACATCGGCTTCTTCAAGATCATTTCTGAGAGCAGTGTCGCTGCGGGCATCCGCCGTGTCGAGGCACTCACAGGCAAGGCTGCTGAGGAGGCTATCTATGATGTGGAGGACACGCTCGAGACCATCAAGGGCATGTTCAACAACACCAAGGATCTGCAGAAGGCTATCCAGAAGTCTATCGACGAGAACGCAGGTCTGAAGAAGCAGGTGGAGCAGTTTAATGCTCAGCTCGTGCAGCAGATGTGCGACCGCCTCGTAGCTAATGCTCAGGAGGTAAATGGTGTGAAGGTCGTCAAGGCTGTCGTACCGTTCGATGGTGCCAACGCCAAGGACCTCGTGTTCAAGATCCGCGAGCGCATCCCCGAGCATCTCGCATGTGTCATCGGCAGCAATGCCAACGGCAAGCCTATGCTCTCCGTGATGTTCTCCGACGACATGGTGAAAGAGCACTCGCTCAATGCCGGTCAGATCGTGCGTGAGGCTGCCAAACTCATCAAGGGCGGTGGCGGCGGCCAGCCCTACTTCGCACAGGCTGGTGGTAAGGACCTCGACGGTCTCAATGCTGCAGTAGAAAAGGCTGTATCATTGTTTAATATTGGATAATTACAATATTACATTATTACAATATTACATTATTACAATATTACATTGTTACAATATTACATTGTTACAATATTACAATGCAGATAGATATTACGTGGCTCAGGAGCAACTTCCGTCAATTCAACAAACAGTATTTTGACGGGAGGCTTCCTGAGCCTCGTTTTTATATAGGGCGGTCGAGGACACAGCTCGGCTCGCTTTCTTATAAGCGTGGACTGATGTGGGGGCGGCAGCTCTTCAGCAAAGGCAACCCAACAAATGCTTTTACGCTCACCCTCAGCAACTTCTATGATCAGACGGAGTATCAGTTTCGCAACGTACTGCTCCATGAGATGATCCATCTGAGCATCGCTGCAAGTGGTGTCAAGGACACATCGCCGCATGGTGTCGTCTTCCGTGGACTGATGCACCGGTTCAACAGCATGGGTTGGAATATCCAGGTGATGACGAAGATGGAAGGCACAAAGAAAGCCTATACCAGCTCGGAGAACGTCATCCGCCAGTATCTTGTCCTTGCTATCGAGATGACCAACGGCAAGCGCTTCCTCTCCTCGGTAAACCCTCGATTCGCCCGCCAGATCAACACGCGCCTCAAGAACGTCCGCGAAGTATCGGTCTGGCATTGGTACACCACCGACAACCGATGGTTTGAAGATATGCCGAAGGTGCGGTCGCTGCGTGGACGGCTTGTGGACGACGACACGTATGAACGGATGACGAATGCCATGACCCCATTCAAGGCATTGGGATAAATTCGGCCAATTGCAGGGTGCGGCCCTTGTGGCCGTCCGCACCCTGCACAATATCACACAAAAAATAAATTTGAAATCGTTAGGATTTCCCGATTAAAACTACTAACTTTGTAATCGATATCCCGTTGTGCATACAAGATTATCATAAAAGCGATATTTTAACAGATTAAACAACCATTAAATACAACCAATATTTCAACCAATAAAAGAGATAGAAAACTATTTATGAAAGCAACCGAAGTAGTAGCTAAACTGCAGCAGCAGTTTCCCAATCAGCCGGAGTACATCCAGGCTGTGAGCCAAGTGCTCGGAACCATCGAGGATGAGTACAACAAGCATCCTGAGTTTGAAAAAGTCAACCTCATTGAGCGTCTGTGTATCCCCGATCGCGTCATCCAGTTCCGCGTCAACTGGATCGACGACAAGGGCAACGTGCGCACAAACATGGGTTACCGCGTGCAGCACAACAACGCTATTGGCCCGTACAAAGGTGGTCTGCGTTTCCACGCATCCGTCAACGTCAGTATTCTGAAGTTCCTTGCCTTCGAGCAGGTGTTCAAGAACTCCCTCACCACGCTTCCGATGGGTGGTGCCAAGGGTGGCTCCGACTTCTCTCCACGCGGCAAGTCGAATGGTGAGGTCATGCGTTTCTGCCAGGCCTTCATGCGTGAGCTGTGGAACTATATCGGCCCGGATGTGGATGTGCCTGCAGGCGACATCGGCGTGGGTGGCCGTGAGGTCGGCTATATGTTCGGTCAGTACAAAGCCCTCACCCATCAGTTTGTCGGTATCCTGACAGGTAAAGGTCAGGAGTTCGGTGGCTCGCTCATCCGTCCGGAGGCTACAGGCTACGGCAATGTCTACTTCCTCGAAAACATGCTCAAGACTCGCGGCATTGACCTCGCAGGCAAGACGGTGCTTGTCTCGGGTGCCGGCAATGTGGCTCAATATACGATTGAGAAGCTCATCCAGCTCGGCGCCAAGCCGCTGACCTGCTCCGACTCCGATGGCTTCGTCTACGATCCTGATGGTATCGATGCCGACAAGCTCGCTTACATCATGGAGCTGAAGAACATCGAGCGCGGTCGCATCAAGGAGTATGCTGAGGAATATCCGAATGCTCAGTATTTCCCCGGCGAGCGTCCTTGGGGCATCAAGGCTGACATCGCTACTCCCTGTGCTACCCAGAACGAGATCAACGGTGAGGATGCACAGAAGCTCATCGACAATGGTGTCATCGCTGTGAGTGAGGGTGCCAACATGCCGTCTACACCTGAAGCTGTGAAGATCTTCCAGGACAACAAGATTCTCTACTGCCCGGGTAAGGCCAGCAACGCTGGTGGTGTGGCAGTGTCCGGACTCGAGATGAGTCAGAACTCCGAACGTCTGAAGTGGACCCGTGAGGAGGTTGACAACTATCTGCACCGCATCATGAACGACATCCATGAGAACTGCGTGAAGTATGGTACTCAGCCCGATGGCTACATCAACTATGTGAAGGGTGCAAATGTCGCCGGCTTCCTCAAGGTTGCCAAGGCTATGATGGCACAGGGCGTGGGAATGTAAAACATTAATTCCCGTCAATTATCCGTTAATTGGTCATTAATATTATTGCCAATTAATGGGAAATTGACGGGAATTAACGTTAAAAGAAGACACAAAAACTTCTTCTTTTCTTGTCCCTTTGTCTTTAATTCCTTACCTTTGCGGCAACAAGCAACGAAAACATGTGGCACCATGGACGAAAGATTATCAACGCTTTATTTAAGAAACGGACAACAAGCCCTGCAATACGTGTTGAGCTTGAATCCAAAATACAGGCAGATAGCGACCGAAGCGATATTAGAGTGTTCGAGGCTCCACTATCCGCTGAACGATATGGAGATTACGAGCAAAGCACGGGAGTTGCAGCGCAAGAGGAAGAAAGCAGACGCATAATAAATATAGCCAAGTCAAAGGGTCTATTCATACCCAAAAGCGATTGGCAACAATTCGGTGACAGAAAGAGACTGCCATCGGGTGAGAGTATTGTCTTTCTGAATGAACAGGAGACTGTCATTACTAAAATTCGCGACCCTTTCGCGAAAGCTGTTATCAAATCTCTACATGCTCAAGATGCTATTTATGAGCACCTTATCCATAATATTCTTTTTCCTACAACACATTATTCATTCATTGGAATCAGCGAAGACTTCGATGGAGTACGCATGATATTGCAACAAAAGTACTTCTCACGTTATTTCTTAACTCCCACCCAGAAAAGTATTAATGAATATTTGATGAGCGGTCTTGGCCTTCATTTAGAGGATCGCTATTATTATGCCAACGACTATTTTGCCGTCACCGACGTTTCAGCCGATGGCGACAACGTGTTGACTGATGAAAGGAATCTCTATTTCATTGACCCCATCATCAAATTCAAGAAACCTGCCGTTGAGGTCTTGGAACATTATTACAAACTTCTCAAGTAGACCCGTTAGATTTTATCCCACATTTTCACAGTTTTCCTTGCCCCTCTACTTTTTATTCCTTATCTTTGCGGTAAAAACAAGGACGACTATGACAGAGCCCAACGAACTCCCAAAATGGGAACGGAAATATAGAAACTACCATAAAGCACTCAGCCGACTGGCAGAGATTGTCAATACCGCCAAGAAGCGAGAACTCAACGACTTCGAAAGAGACGGATTGATACAACGCTTCGAGTTTACACACGAGTGTGCGTGGAAACTCATGAAAAGTTATGCTGAGTATAAGGATATCCAAGGGATAGGCGGCTCAAAAGACGCAACGCGCTACGCTGTGGACTTAGATCTCATTGCTGATGGCAATATTTGGATGCAGATGATAAAAAGCCGGAATGAGACTTCACACAATTACAACGGAGATGTTGCCGACGATGTCATTGAAAACATCCTCAATCTCTTCTTTCCAGAAATGGTGAAGCTTGATGGTAAGTTTGAAACTCTGTCAAAGGTTACTCCTAACTCCTTATTTAATAGCTAATGTACGGTTTATCTGAAGGCAATATCAAAGAACTGAGGGATATCCTTAGTTCTTGTCCCCATATTGAGCAGGCCATCATTTTCGGCTCACGGGTCCGTGGCGACTACCGCCCAGGCTCGGATGTAGACTTGTCGCTGAAAGGCAAAGAGTTGACACTGACGGACGTGGCATGGCTTGATGCAAAGTTGGAAGATTCGTACATTCCTTACTTCTTTGATACGAACATTTATTCCCGTCTTCGGAATAAAGACCTTATTGATGATATAGATCGGGAGGGCGAAGTGATATATCAGAAGTAATAACTACGGCTTTCTCTCATCACGCCTCAACTGTGTCGCATTTCCGACGCATATGCGGCGTGTTACCGCCCCATATGTGACGCGTTACCGACGCATATGAGGCGCGATATGGTTTCACCGTAGGTCTACCCTTTCTGCGCCCGCAGTTTCAGCGGTGACATGCCGAAGTTGCGGCGGACATAACTGCCGAAGAAGGAGAGGTTCGGGAAGCCAAGCTTAAAAGCAATCTCTTTCACCGACATCGTCGTATGGCAGAGCAGATGCCGAATGTCCTCCTTAGTATATTGTGTGATCCACGCTGAAGCCGACTTGCCACTGTATTTTGTGCAGAGCATTGTGAGATACTTCGGTGTGATATTCAATTGCTCTGCATAATACTCCACAGGCCGATGCTTGACATCATTAGAGGTGATGAGCCGCAAGAAATTATGAAACACCACATTGCCATGTGACTCCTCATCTTCCGGTTCCATCTGCGTCTGCTCATCCAACAACCCTATCACATCGTAGAGCAACGCCTGGATGACAGCCTGCATCGTCAGCGTGTTGTTGGGCCGGTCCTGGTGCTGCATCTTAAACTTAATAAGCTCATAATAATACACAAACTGCTCGCGGTCTTCCTCCGGCAGCGTGATGATGTTTGTCTTCCGTGAATAGATACTGACATTCCAACGATTCACCATATCGCCCAACATCGCATGAATGATATCATCCGAGAGACACAAGATCTTACACTCAAAGTCAGGACTGAACATATAATTGTCGAGGATGACATAAGGCGCACTGAGCAATATCTCCTCCTTCTTTAACTGCAACTGTTTGTCATTGATATCAAACTGTATGCGCCCATTGGTGCAGATGATGATAAAGTTCATCTTGGCATACAACGGGGCAACGTCTTTAAGATCATGGATATCATCCACGATCGCCACATCACCGTCGTAATACTTCACGAGCTGGTTGCCATTGTTCAAATCCTCCATATTCAATTCTTTCAAGACGAGCTGATTGTTCTCCATATTGTATATCATTCTTTTTGGCTGCAAATATCGGAAAAATTCACCATATTTGATGTCTTATACTTCTTAATTATTTTATAAAAGGGCAACATACTGCCGTTTCTGACAATCATTCAGAAGAATAGAATACCGGATATGCCTATTATTGTTAGAACTTTGCAGTAAAAACAAAGCAATTACCCAACAATAATATACGCAACATATCAAGCAATGAGGTCAAAAAGGATATTTCATATCATCTTTCACAACAAGATTCTGTTGACAGCCATCATCATTCTCTTCATCGTGATCGCTGCCATCATCGTAGGACTGTGCATCCCAAAACATCAGCCAACGATAGAAGGGCAGCTCGAGTCGACCGACTACCGTGTCTCGACAAAGGTTCCGAGCCGTGTCGTGAAGCTTCTTGTCGGTGAAGGCGACTACGTCCACGAAGGCGACACCCTCGCCATCCTCTCGGCGCCCGAGGTGAACGCCCTCGAACAGGTTACGCAAGCCAAGGAGCAAGCAGCAGGAGCCAGTGAAGCGCTGATCAATGAAGGAACGCGAAAGGAAGCCGTGCAGTCGGCTTATTATCGTTGGCAACAGGCCGTGTCAGCCCGCGACATCAGTGAGAAGACTTATGCGCGTATCAGTAAGCTCTATGCCCAAGGCGTCGTGTCGGCGCAGAAAAGGGACGAGGCACAGTCGGCCCGCGATGCCGCTGTCGCTGCGGCACAAGCTATGCGTGAACAATATGAACAGGCTAAGAACGGTTCCCGGCATGAGGAGAAGAGAGCCTCCGGTGCCATGACCAAGGCCGCAGGCGCACGGGTGAAAGAAGTGAGAAGTCTGCTCAACGAGACAGTGCTTACCGCTCCGCAGAGCGGATGGGTCACGGAAGTCTTCGTGGAGATTGGTGAGTTCGTAGGTACGGGAGCCCCAATCATGAACGTGGAGACGGATGACTACTGGTTCTCATTCTTCGTCAATGAGGACAAGTTGAAAGGCATCGACTATCACGACAAGGTACTTATCTATCGACCCGCTACAGGCGACACCGTCCTGACACATGTCACCCGCATCGAGAACGCCGGCGACTTCGCTTCCTGGAAAGCCACACGCGCACTCAACGACATCGACCTCAAACTCTTCGAGGTACGTATGCGCGCCGACAAGCCACTGAAGTCACCCCACGCCGGAGAGTCTGCGGTATGGGTCAGAGGAAAATAATGCTTCTATGAATACTGCATTAGAAAAATACTGATATGAATAAACTCAAAATACTCCGTCGACGATTCATCTACATCAACCGACGAGAGATCAAACAATACTCGCAACGACCGTTGTTCTTGTTCAGTATGATTATCGCCCCGTTGTTAGTCATCTTCTTCTTTACGACACTCATGATGAAAGGCCTTCCCACCCGACTGCCTGCAGCCATTGTGGACGAGGACCAGACACATGTCACTCGCATTGTACAGCGCTTGCTCAACGGGTTCGAGGAGACGGATGTCAAATATGTATTTCACAATTTCCACGATGCGCGCAAAGCCATGCAGGAAGGAAAGATCTATGCATTCTTCTACATCCCCAAAGGTCTGACGAAAGACTGCGAGTCGAGTCGTCAGCCGACAATCTCTTTCTATACCAACGACTGCTATTATGTACCCGGTAACCTTCTTATGAAGGATATGAAGACCGCTTCTGTACTTGCAGGACTGGCACTGACGCGCAGTAGTCTGTGGGGACACGGCATCGCCAACGACCGCGTGATGGGCATTCTGCAACCCGTCGTCATCGAGACACACCCGTTGAGGAACTCATTCCTCGACTACTCCGTCTATCTGAGCAATATGCTCGTTCCGGGAATCATCATCTTGCTGATGCTCCTGACGACGACCTACACCATCGGTCTCGAATGGAAACAAGACCAGCAGCAGATGCTCTATATCTACTCCGGTCACAGTCCAGCATTGGCATTAGCAGCCAAGCTTCTGCCGCAGACGATCATCTATTCCATCATCCTCATCTTCATGGATGTATGGTTCTATTGTTACCTCGGCTTCCCCTGCAACTGTGGCTTACCGATGATGTTCGGCCTCAGCATCCTCACAGTCTTGGCAAGTCAGGGCTTCGGTGTCTTCCTTTTCGGACTGATGGCGGGTGAGATGCGACTCGCCATGTGTATCTGCTCGTTGTGGGGTATCCTCTCGTTCTCGCTGGCAGGCTTCACGTTTCCCGTCACGGCGATGTCGCCTTTCCTACGATTCCTTGCCGCATGGTTCCCACTGCGCCACTATTATCTCATCTATGTCAACTGTGCACTCGACGGATATTCGATCCATTATATCTGGTCGTCAGTAGTGGCGATGATAGGCTTCGCATTGCTGCCCATCGTGGTACTGCCGCGATATCATAAAGCGTTCCTTAAATTCAAATACATACAATAAGATCGAGAAATCATGAAAGACCTTCTCTATATATGGTATGACGAGTGCCGCACGGTGCTGCGCGATAAGGGTATCCTCATCTTCATCATCTTCGTGCCTCTCGCCTATCCGCTGCTCTATTCCTACGTCTACACAAACGAAGTGTGCCGCGATGTGCCGTGCGCGGTCGTCGATGACTGCGGTACGGCGTTGAGCCGCGAGCTGGTTCATCATATTGACGCCACGCCCGATGCCAAGACAATCGGCTATTTCCCGAACATGAAAGAAGCAGAGCTACAGATCAAGAAGCACAACGCCTACGGCATTCTCCATATCCCCAGTTCGTTTGAGGAGGATATCCGCAATGGCAAGCAGACGAATGTGGGTCTCTACTGCGACATGAGCAGTATGCTCTATTACAAGGCCCTGCTCTTGGCAGCCACCGATGCATCTCTCGACATGAACAACGACATCAAGATTGAAAAGATCGGAGCTACGACGATCCGTGATGAGGAAGTGTCGAAGATGCCAATCCTCTACGACCACATCTCGCTGTTCAATCCGCAGTCGGGCTTTGCCTCTTTCCTCATCCCGCCCATTCTGATGCTTATCATCCAGCAGACGCTCTTGTTGGGTATCGGTATGGAGATGGGTAACACGCGGGAGAAATATATGGGCTCCGTCATTCCTTTTGATCCCCATTACAAACGCATCATGCCGATTGTCTGGGGCAAGGCTCTGTTCTATCTGCCGCTCTATTTCATCATGGCTATCTACATGTTCACGTTTGTCAACCAAGAGTTTGGCCTGCTACAGCTGGGCGATTACTGGACGCTGATTGCGTTCATCATCCCCTATCTCTTAGACTGTATCTTCTTCGCCGTGACGCTCTCCTCCCTCATCTACCGGCGCGAGGACTGTATCATGATCTTCGTCTTCATGTCTGTCATCATGGTGTTTCTCTCCGGTATTTCGTGGCCTGCGTCCAACATTCCCTTGTTCTGGAAAATCGTCTCATGGATATTCCCCTCCACACTCGGCATGAATGCTTACATCCACATCGAGTCGATGGGCTGCAGTTTATCCGACATCCCCAATCTCTACATGGGAATATGGATTCAGGTTGTTGTTTATTTCGGCACCGCCTGCATCGTCTATATCCGCAACATTAACAAGATGCTCATAAAATAGATGCTGATAAATTAATGTGATTATGGAACAGAAAAAAGAACATATAAACGTTGTCATTGCCCTCTTATCCTTCACCCTCATCGTAACCGGTGTGGCCTTGATAGGCTACCTCTGTTTTGGTGACGAGAAAGAACCGATCCAAGGACAGATTGAAGCACGAGAATATCAGGTTTCCTCCAAACTCTCCGCCCGCGTGAAGCGGTTGTGTGTGGAGGAAGGCGACTATGTGCATGTTGGTGACACACTCGCCATCCTTCAGGATCCGGAACTCAATGCTCAGCAACAAGCTGCTGAAGCTACGGAGCAAGCCACGCAGGCGATCAGTGAGATGACTGAAAACGGTACCCGGCAAGAACAGATTCAGACGGCTGCGAACCTCGTGCTCCAGGCAAAGGCAGCTCTGAACATTGCCCTGAAGACTTATCAGCGTGTGCAGAAACTATCCGATGAGGGCGTGGCGAGCACGCAGAAACGCGACGAGGCGAAAGCGGCTTACGATGCTGCCGCAGCTCAAGTAAAAGTAGCTCTGAGTCAATATGAGATGGCAAAGAACGGTGCACGCAAAGAAGAAAAGAAGGCTGCAGCTGAACAGGCGAAAGCTGCGGGAGGAGGCGTCGATGTCGTCCGCTCCCTACTCCACGAGACCGTGCAGCGCGCTACGGTCGAAGGAGAGGTGGAGAAGATCTATGCTCACGATGGAGAACTTGTGGGCAGTGGCTCACCGATCATGACGATCAGTGTCCTGAAAGATCAATGGGCTTCATTCTTCATTCGTGAAGACCTGCTCCATGGCATCGAACCGGGAAAGGAGATCAAGGTCCACTCCGAGGCTTTCAATCAGACCTACCCCATGCGCGTTTATTACATGAAAGTACAAGGCGAATATACTACGTGGAAAGCTACGAAAGCCGGAGAGGGTCATGCTCTCAACACCTTCGAAGTACGTGCTCGTCCTATCGGCAAATGTCCAGATATGCGACCGGGAATGACCTTGACGCTGCGCTAAAGCACCACCATCTTCACACCTATTGACAACCCAATAATATCCCAGAAGGAGATGTCGGTACCTTGGAAGAGGGAGCGGATATAGAGGTCGCAAGAACTAATCTCATAGAAGAGACTGATAGACTTGCAGTGATACTTCTCAGGGTTGAGGTTGAAGGTCAGCCGCTGACCTAAGGCCAAATTGAAACGGAACTTCGTGGAGAGTGCCTGATAATACTTGTCCGGATAACGCCGGGGCTGACTTCTCCAGAACTCATGACCATAGACGGTGTTGAGATAGATGCTTGTCTCTAAAGGCTCCAACGCAAGCCAATCGTTGAAACTGATGCTCCACGGGATATAGTTTTCCTTTACCGTGTTCGTCAAATGCGGATGATCACTGTTGTATTTAGGAATATAGCCCCAGAGAATCTGTGTCTCCCACTGTCCCCGCTTGCCATAAGACCAGCCTATACCCGTAGAAATCAGTCCCATGTTGCCTGCATTCTGCGCAACGAACTGTGTAGGAATAAGGCTCGCCCAATAACGACGCAGATGGTTCACACGGCGGTCGTAACGACTCATTCTTGTTCCTACGCTATCTTCTTGTGCAAAGACGGTCAATGGAAGGAACGCAACCAAGAGGAGGAAAAATCTAAAAATATACCGTCTCATAGCTATATCCTTTCCGTGTGAATGTAAAGAGGTAATAGTTGCGGTGAACAGCAGCATCCACGCCATACCACATCACGCCATCCCCATAGAGATCAAGCGCCGTGCGCTGATGGTCGTGTCCTGAGATGCAACACTGTAAGCCAGGGAAGAGTTTGATGACATAGTCGAACGTACCCTTAACGTTATTGTTGAACTGATCGCTCCCCGGACAAGCATGCATGACAAAGACGGTACGGTCAAAGGAGGCCGAGTCTTTGTGAATCTCTTGTTGCATAAAATCGAAGTTAGGCACGGCCGCCATATAATCATACTCAGTGGCATTGGTGTTGAGACAAACGAACTTGATGCCTCCTGCTATGAACGAGAAATCCAGACTATCTCCAAACGCCGTCCTCCATACTTGGTCACCGGTACCAAGGAAATCATGATTGCCAATAAGCACAACATAAGGCTTATTGAGTTTCTTCAGAATATCGTAGCCCCATTCAAACTCACGGGTGGTACCCGTATCCGTGAAGTCACCGCAATGAACGACGAAGTCGATGCTGTCGTTGGCATTGATAGACGCTACCTCATCCTTAAACTCCGCATGCCACAGGTGCGTGTCGCTGATAAACGCCACACGCAGTGTGTCGCGATCCTTGAACCGTTGCTCAATAACCGCGATATTCGTCGGGTTGAGATTCTTCCCGCCTTTATAATTGGTATCGTAAGGGTGCACGTCAAACAGCCCCTTGTCGCAACCGGCAAGGAGCAGCATGACGCATAATATAAGGGTTAGTTTTATTCGAGGCATAAATCAATTAACATAATGTTACGGTCAATCCCGCCATGACGATGCTCACCATAGACATAAGTTTAATGAGAATATTGAGCGATGGCCCGGATGTATCCTTGAACGGATCACCCACGGTATCGCCGACGACGGTAGCTTTATGGCATTCAGAGCCTTTACCTCCAAACTCACCTTCCTCCACCATCTTCTTGGCATTGTCCCAGGCACCACCACTGTTCGCCATGAACACGGCAAGAGAGAAGCCTGTAGCGAGACCACCGGCAAGGAGTCCAAGTACGCCTGCCACACCTACAACACAACCGACGATGATAGGAATGACAATGGCAAGAAGCGAAGGGATGATCATCTCGTGCTGGGCTGAGCGCGTGGAGATTGCCACACAACGACCATAGTCAGGTGTCGCCTTGCCTTCAAGGATCCCTTTCATGGTTCGGAACTGACGACGAACCTCCTCTACCATCTTCTCTGCGGCACGTCCTACGGCTCCCATCGTCAGACCGCAGAAGAGGAACGCTACCATGCCGCCAATGAACATTCCCACGATAACCTTCGGGTTCATGAGGTTGATCTGGAAATACTCCATAAAGTCGGGCATTGTTGCCGATGACGGGTCAAAAGCATTACCTACGGAGTCAACAAACTGTCTGCCGTTATCCACGGCTCTTATCATGGCTATCTTCACCTCTTCGATATAGGAAGCAAGAAGAGCAAGCGCTGTCAGAGCTGCGGAACCAATGGCAAAACCTTTGCCCGTAGCTGCCGTCGTATTGCCCAGCGCATCGAGGGCATCGGTGCGAGCCCGCACGCTCTCACCCAATCCACTCATCTCTGCGTTGCCACCCGCGTTGTCGGCAATAGGTCCATAAGCATCCGTAGCAAGGGTGATACCCAATGTTGAGAGCATTCCAACCGCAGCGATGCCTATTCCATAGAGCCCCGACTGAATAGACGAGGCACTCATCGTCAGGTCAAAGCCGTTGGCGCAGAGATAACTCAGCATGATAGCCACGGCGATAGTCACCACGGGGATACACGTAGAGATCATTCCTGTACCGATACCTTTAATGATGACGGTGGCTGCACCTGTCTTTGAAGCTTCCGCGATATGTTGCGTAGGCTTATAGCTCTGCGAGGTATAATATTCGGTACTCTGTCCAATAATGACGCCAGCAGCTAGGCCAGTAACCACACTGAACGAGATGCCGAGCCAGTTGTTCAAACCTAAGAGGTATAGGATGACGAATGTTGCCACGGCGATGAGGATAGCAGCCGTGTTCGTGCCGAGGCCGAGAGAGTGAAGGAGCTCCTTCATCGTTGCCCCGTCTTTCGTACGCACCATGAAGATACCAGCTAAGCTGAGGAACACACCAACGGCTGCAATGAGCATCGGAGCGATAACAGCCTTGAGCTGCATCACATCACCCGTGGCAGCAAAAGCCGTGGCGCCGAGGGCTGCCGTAGAAAGGATACTGCCGCAGTAACTCTCGTAGAGGTCAGCTCCCATGCCAGCCACATCACCGACATTGTCGCCGACATTATCCGCGATCGTTGCAGGGTTGCGCGGATCATCCTCAGGGATATCCGCCTCCACCTTTCCTACAAGGTCGGCACCTACATCAGCAGCTTTCGTGTAGATGCCGCCACCGACACGTGCAAAGAGTGCCTGCGTGGAAGCACCCATGCCGAAGGTCAGCATCGTTGTGGTGACAGTGATGAGCGCCGCCTCTCCCCCACTGTAGAAAGCATGAAGGATAAGAAACCACACTGCGATATCAAGCAGCCCCAGACCTACAACGACGAGTCCCATGACGGCTCCGGAGCGAAAAGCTATCTTCAGACCTTTGTCAAGCCCTTGCCGTGCAGCGTTTGCCGTACGCCCACTGGCATAAGTCGCTGTTTTCATGCCGAAGAAGCCAGCAAGGCCGGAGAAGAAACCACCCGTGAGAAAGGCGAACGGCACCCACGGGTTCTGCACATGGAAGCCATAGGCCATGATTGCGAAGATGACGGCAAGGACAATGAATACAATCAATACTACTTTGTACTGTTGTTTGAGATAAGCCATGGCACCGCGGCGCACATAGCCTGCTATCTCACACATTCGCGGTGTTCCTTCTTCTTCGCGCATCATCCTGCTGAAGAACGTCCACGCCATGACAAGGGCCGCGACCGATGCCAAGGGGATCAGCCAGAAAATCAAGGGGATGTCGTTCATAGTATTTGAGTTTTTAAGTTTGTGAGTTCTTGAGTTTATAAGTTCTTGGGGTTATAAGCTTTAGATGTTTCCCAAATAAACGTGTTCAACACCTTCCTCATGCGCTATCTGCTCCGCCTTCCGCATGTCAGCAATCGGGGTGGGCTCAGCATTCTCCATCTGATACATCGGGAAGAAGCGGGAGATATGAAAGGCACAGTGGTTCAAGTCATGCGCTGTGATCCATGCAAACATCTTGTGAAGCATCGCCTCATCGGTATTGATACCGGGGATAAGCAATAGTGTGATTTCAAGATGTACATTCATCTCATGAAGGATCAAGAGCGTTCGAAGTACAGGTTCCAATGAGGCTTTATTGAACTTACGATAGGTCTCATCAGAGAATGATTTGAGGTCGATGTTGGCTGCATCAAGATAAGGCGCCAGGTCTCGCAGGGGTTGCTCATTGACATACCCCGCACTAACCAGGACATTGTACAGTCCCTTCTCATGCGCGAGTTTTGCCGTATCATAGACATACTCGTACCACGTCAGCGGCTCTGTGTAGGTGTAGGCGATCGTCGGCAGGTGATGACTCAGTGCAAGACTGACGATGTCTTCCGGCTGGCAGTCGTAAGCAGGTACATCAGATGGTGATGCTTGTGAGATGTCAAAGTTCTGACAATTAGGACACCGCAGATTGCAACCCGTGCAGGCAATAGACAAACAGCGGGTGCCCGGATGCCACTCAGCGAGCGGTTTCTTCCCAATAGGATCATCGGCAATGGCGCAAGGTCTGCCATAGACAAGGGATACCAATTTTCCTCCTTTGTTCATTCGCGAACGGCACAGCCCCGTCTTTCCCTCAGCGATGACACATTCGTGAGGGCACAGAAGGCACCGTACCGAACCATTATCTTGTTTATCGTAATATTTGCATTGCATAGTTTTCCTAAAAGATGATTGCTTCGTAGGTGTACAGTTCTGCGGTCTTCCATCCATCCCAGCCGATGCCCGCCTTGTCTTGGGCACAATGACCGAGGAACTCTTCTTTCGTCCAGTTGACCTCGTCGGCAACTTGCGGCAGGAACGTGCCACTACGCCAGCCTTTACGCATGTAGATGCCCTGCTTGCCGTACTGGAACTCATCGATGCTATGGATCCGTTTCAAAGGCGTGAGCACACTGATCTCAATCTGCACATCATCGAGCTCTTCTTCCCGCAATGGCGTAAAGCGCGGATCCTCAAAGGCTGCAGCGTGCGCCATCTCTTTGGTCAGTTCTCCGAGTGCCACATCTTCACCAAAGTGACCGATGCAGCCACGAAGACGTCCATGCTCCGTCAAGGTAACGAAGACGCCAAGTTTACGCTCGAAAATCTTAGTAGGCGTAACCTTCAAATGTCGGCTCTCGGGAGAAATTGCGTTCCAAGCCACGTTGTGCAACTGCTGCTTATCCTCTGCCGTCAACAACGAGTCATTTTCATGTTGCTCAGAAGGCTTAGTGTCCTCTTTTGAAGACTCTATGTCTCTGACTACGCAGAACGAGTGATAACCCACGACCTCATCCTTCCCGCCATAAGGCGAGTCTCCACTATTGAGATAAGCGATATGATGAATATGCGTCGTTGAATCGTTGCTCATCATCATAAGCATCACAGCGATAGCGCTCTGACCACATGCACTTGTATAGAGGTTATTAATACGCAGCGAAGCATTCTCCTGCAAGGCTTCTAAGAACTTATCGAGCCGGCCTGTAGACAGTGCTTTTCCGCTGTTTCCGTCCACCTTTAATGCATCTTCATAAGCTGGATAATGGCTGAAGTCACTGCTGATGACAAAGAGGTTGTCGGCATTGAAATAAGGTTTCAAGGCTGCAGCTATCTCCTTCAACTTTGCATATTCCTGTGTACCGATGATAATAGGCACAATCGGCGGCAGCTCCTTCCAACGGTATTGCAAGAAAGGCAACTGCACCTCCAGGCAATGCTCACGATCATGGGCTGAAGGTTTATAAATGAATACCCGATTGTCGGCAATGAGTTGTTTGCAGAGCGCAGTATCTACCGGCACTTCTCCCAACGGTGTGGCATAAGCATCAAAGGCATCACACACCGATGCTCCATCAAAAGCCACATGATGAGAAGGACCCAATAAAAAGATGTGCTTGTAAGTCGCATCTTTAGGAATCACCGCAAAAGCAGAAGCTGCGACACTTCCCGAAAAGACGTAACCGGCATGAGGCTCGACGACAGCCTGTACCTTCTCATTGCTTTTCGCGGCAACCTTAGAGGCTGCAAGGAGCCCCTCACCCGTCTTGTAGCATTGTGCTACATCCTTTGTCAACTCCTGGCGTGAGGCGGCATAGAACTGTCCCGCCACAGCCATCGGTCTGATATTCTGAGCCATAGCTAATCCTCCTGTTATCATAGCCACCAAAGCCATCAGTGGCCTTAATATGTTATTGCTTCTCCGCATCTCGTTCTGTGTGGCACCCTTTAGGGTGTCAAGCATCTTTCAGTGTGGCACCCTTTAGGGTGTCAAGTTTCTTTGTTGGCAAATATAAGACAATTTCGCGAGATTAGCAATTATTTTTGGCTTAAATAATGTTCAATATGTATTGAAAGCTGGGTATCCACCTACGATGAAAACGTTAGAACCGGCACGGGAGCTTGGACAGTTGCCACAGCAACGTCTTAGCGAGCCGTTCATGTCCTGCGTCGTTAGGATGGAGCAGATCCTTGGCATTATGATAATAGACCGTGCCATTGATGAGTGGGAAGAAGCCCGTAAGGGAATTGGTGTCTATCACCGGCACTGCCCACACATTGCCAGCCTCCTTGACACTCTCCACATACGCATCCTGATACAGTCCACCACGGCTCTCGATATTTTCCTCTGGCTGTAAGTTCTTGTCATTGGCGTCGAAGATAGCACGATGGATAGGGGTGAGCAAGACGACCTGCTTGTCGGTATAATATTCTTTGATGAGTTTCATGGCAATATTGATACGGCCACGGAAGGTGTTTGGATCATAGGAGAAACGGCGATAATGACGCAGTTCCTTCCGCTTCATCTGTCCATAGGCGGCTTCCACGATCGTGTCACCTTCCTCATACCACTGTCCAATTCGCACACCATGATTATAGTCGTTGGTACCCATCAGGATAAGAATAGCATCTACATCGGAGCCATGCTCACTATGGAGTTTCTCCACCTGAGCCGGGATTTGCGACCACTGTTGCCCACTGATGCCATAGACATAAGGCTTGATGTCAAGCCACTCGCTCAAGAATCCCCAGTATTTCTTCTTTGATCCGTTGTTGCGTGGATCCGTCTGCGAGTCGCCAAGGAATGCCACACGCGCTCCATACCATGGATGGATCTGCGCAAGGACTTTGCGGGATGGGACACCATCTGTCTCATTAGATGACTTAGTGTTGGCTGCCTGAACATTTGTAAACATCATTGCTGCAATGAGCATGAATAAGAAAACACAGTATTTCTTCATATCTCATATATTTAAGTTTTGCGCAAAAGTAACAAATATGTCTTTCTTCACAAAAACTTAATATGAGAAAAAACTGTAAATTCGTTCATATTCGCATTATTATCAGTAACTTTGCACGCCCAATAGAGAATATAGATGAAGAAAAGTGACCTTTTACTTGCCAAGATACGCAATGGCGAAGAGATGACGCGCGGAGAGAAACTACGTCTCATCTTCGAACTGAGTGTACCGTCGATGCTGGCTCAGATCACGACGGTGATGATGTTTTTCATTGACGCCGCCATGGTGGGTCATCTCGGTGCTGCGGCGTCGGCAAGCATAGGCCTCATCGAGACGACGACATGGCTGATGGGCTCTATCCTCTCGGCAGTGTCGATCGGTTTCTCCGTACAGGTGGCTCATTTCATCGGAGCCAACGACTTTATCCGTGCCCGCCAGGTGTTTCGTCATGCGCTTGTCTGTGGCATCGCTTTCAGCATTTTTATGGCGCTCATCGGTGTAGCCATCCATAATCCGCTACCCTATTGGCTCGGGGGCAAGGCAGACATTGCTCCGATGTCGTCAGCTTATTTCCTTATCTTTAGTCTCACGCTCCCCGCCGTCCTCACCTATCATCTCATGAGTGCAATGTTGAAGAGCGCAGGGGAGATGCGCGTGCCGAGCGCGCTCTCCATCATGATGTGCTGCCTCGACGTGGCTTTCAACTACCTCTTTATATACATCTTTAATATGGGTGTCATTGGCGCGGCGTTGGGAACCATGGCGGCTTATGTCGTGACCGTCATCCCGATGACTTGGCAGGCGGTATGGAAGAACAAGATTATTGCATTGCGACTTGACCACACCCACTTCGTCTGGATGTGGGAATATGTACGCAACGCGGCGAAGATAAGTACGCCTATAGCTATCCAAAACGTCCTCATGGGATCAGCGCAAGTCGTCTCTACACTTATCGTGGCACCCCTTGGAAACATCGCCATCGCAGCCAACTCCTTTGCGATCACAGCAGAAAGCCTCTGCTACATGCCGGGCTACGGTGTAGGCGATGCAGCCTCGACGCTCGTAGGCCAGACTTATGGCGCAAGACGCATCGATCTCTGTAAGAGTTTTGCTCACATGACCATCGGCGTTGGCATGGCGGTGATGGCATTCATGGGATTGCTCATGTTTGTCTTTGCTCCAGAGATGATCGGTTTCCTCTCACCCGTGACAGCTATCCGTGACCTTGGTGCAACAGTCCTTCGTATCGAGGCTTTTGCAGAACCATTCTTTGCAGCCGCCATTGTAAGCTACTCGGTATGTGTGGCTGCCGGCGACACGCTCAAGCCTGCTATCATGAGTCTGTTCTCAATGTGGTGCGTGCGTCTGACACTTGCCTATTGGCTCTCACAAAGCTATGGCCTACGTGGCGTATGGATTGCTATGGCGACCGAGCTCACCTTCCGTGGTACCATCTTCCTTGTGAGAATTTGGAAAGGATGGTGGTTAAAACTGACAACTTAATGGACGACTCTCAACTTTTTTGTGTATCTTTGCAAATGTAATCGCAAAGTCAGAGAGATATGAAGTTGAAACCTATCCATACCATCGCAGTTCTTGTCACGCTGATGTTATGTTCAGCATGGGCAAGCTACCGTAGTTATGACCATACACGAAAGGCTATCATCAGCGATATGAACCAGGCGCTGGCACAGACTTTAGCTGAAAAGCAAGAAGGCTGGATCACCCCTGATACTATCCGTGACTACCGCAATCATCTTAAAGTAGCAGCCCTACGCGAATGCTCATTCGTTTATTATGCCATGGATGATACGGAGCGAGGCATCTGCAGTAGAAAGATGCGATGGCAGCGTCATGGAAAAGCATTAGCATTCCAAGGCTATGCCAATTGTTCTATGGCTACTGTCTTTGCTCTGTCAGACCAGCGGGCGAGTGGCATGCTCTCACTCCTCGCAATACTGTGGGCCGTTGGTTCAATTCTTTATTTTAGGCGTCAGCATGTAGATGGCATCGTTGTAGGAAGTCTTGTACTTAGCGATGCAGACAATAAATTCTATGATGTAAACCACAAGGCCGTAAAGTTCACACCGATGCAAGAGCAACTCATGCGGATGTTTTTTGCATCAGAGACCCATTGTCTTTCCAAGCAAGAAATCTGTGAGGCTCTGTGGCCGAAGAAGCCCGACGCCAGTGAAACGCTCTATACCTTAATCCGCCGTTTGAAACCCATCACCGAGACACAAGCCAACCTCGAGATTGTGACGGAGCGGGGAAAAGATTACCAGCTAAGAGTGAAGGGATAATTTTTCATTATTTCATTCTTTCATTCTTTCAATATTTCGATTGTCAGCCAATTGTCAGCTACGTTTTTCTGATATTTACCCCTTCCTTTCTATCTTTGCAGAAACAATTGCGAAGATGAAGAGAACATTATTATTATGCTTGCTCTTTGCGCCGTTAACGATTGAGGCGCAAGAGCAGAAAGAAGTGAACCTGCAAGGTGTGACGGTGAATGCTGCACGTGTCATCACGAAACCTGACGGGAAGGTACTGATACCTTCGGAAGAAGCAAAAAAGACATCGGCAAACGGATATGCGTTGTTGGACAAGCTTTTCCTCCAAGGAGTCATTGTAGATGCTGTCAAGCATACGGTCACGTCGAAGGATAATCGCGGAGGAGTTCAGATCCGTATCAATGGAGCCGTGTGTACAAAAGAGGAACTGTTAGCGCTCAATCCCAATCGCATCAAGAGCGTGGAATATATTGATAATCCTGGAGTGCGATATGGCTCTGACATCGCATATGTCATTAATTTCCATACATCGAGGAACGATGAAGGTTATGCAGGAGGCATGGATCTGACCAACTCCCTCACCTCTTGGCAGGGTGATGATGCGGTCTTTGCTTCCTGGAATCATAAGAACTCTGAGTTTGGAATCACGTATGATTTCAACTATCAGGACCTTAAAGGCTCACGCTATCATGAAGATGCCGACTATACGCTCAACAACGGAAGTCATTATCTTATCACCCGACAAGATCTGAAACGGCGGGACCGTAACTTCGACAACACACTCCAACTGAAGTACAACCTCGCCGACTCCGCTTCATATGTTTTCCAGGCGCTGTTCACAACTGATTTTTCTCACGATCCAGGAAGCTATCGGTCGCAGCTGTTCAGCGAGACTGGCAAGAATGATGTCACGACCTGGCGCCGTTCTCATGACAAGAGCACTTCACCTGTGCTTGACCTCTATTTCTTCCATCAGTTGGGCAGCCATCAATCTATTACAGCGAATGTCGTAGGGACATCTATCGCTACGAACACGTACGACTTCAACAGTGAAGGCACGGATTATGCTTATCATGTAGACGGCAACACATGGTCATTGACCTCTGAAGCAATCTATGAAAATCAGATAAAACCATTTACCTTGTCCATGGGTGCCCGCCATCAGTTGAAATACACGAGTAATGACTACACGGGGGATGTAAACTCGGTCAATGATATGCACAACCAGAGCCTTTATTTCTTTGGTGAAATGAAGGGGCGATTGAAGACTCTGCGCTATGTAGCAGGCTTAGGAGCAAGCAATGAGCGTTATCGTCAGGGTGATAATCACTTCAGTTATTGGCTCTTCCGTCCTAAAGTGACTTTGTCTTATTCACCTTCGAAGGTGTGGAACATCCGGTATCTGTTCAGCATCTCGCAGCATATCTCGCAGATAGCAATGATCAGCGATACGCGCATTCGTACCAACTCCATGGAATGGACGGTGGGCAACCCGAATATTAAACCGAACAGCGTCTTGGAGAACGACCTTCGTATCACTTATACGAAGCCTCGTTTTGTAGCGGATGCCGATGTCTATTATAAAGTGAACCGCAACTGTAACATGGCAAGCTACTCGCGCGATGATAATAACCAGTTCTATTACATGCAAAAGATCCAACCACATGTCAACTTGCTGTCTATCCGACACTCCCTTTATTATTGGTTCATACCTGACCAATTGGTGATGGGCTACGACGCAGCCATCTATCGATTCTTCAACAAAGGTGATGACTACAGTCATTTGCTGACGAGCTATGATCTGGAAGGATTTGTTAAGGCAATGTTTGGTAATTGGTCATTCGTGGCTCAGGCTTATTCCGGTTTCCGTTTCATGGAAGGTGAGACACGTAATCATCAACAAGCCACAAGCAGCATATCCTGTGGTTACACGTTGGGCAACTGGGACTTCTCCCTCACTTGGCAACAGCCGTTCCAAGCCCATCCTCGCACTAACAAAGCTGAGCTTGTCAACGAGAATATCCACAAGCTCATGCTACTTCATAGCGCTGACGATGGCAACAAAATATCCCTTGGCATCAGTTGGAAGTTCAACCGAGGCAAGAGATACCGTGACATCGACAGGACAATGAACAATAAAGATACCCAAACAGGGATTCTACACTAACTTTTCAGCAGCAGGTCATTGATGATACCATCGGCAAGACCGATGTTCGGCACGATGATCTCCTTGGCCTTACTGCTTGCCGCCACATGAAGGAAGATCTCGGCAGCCGGCACGATGACATCAGCACGGTCAGGCTTAAGTTCGTAAGCAGCCATACGCTCCTCAACGCTCATCTTGCTGAGACTGTCATATAGTTGTTTGAGCTCATCGATAGGCAGAGCCTCAAACTTCTTTTTCTTATTTGCCAAGCGGAAGAGTTTGTTGATGTTACCACCCGAACCGATAATCTTGATATTGTCGTAACCAGTCGTGACCTTCGTCACCTCGGTCTTGAGGGCCATCAGGTCTTTACTCTTCACCTTTCCTTTCAGCAGACGGATGGTTCCGACATTGAATGACTGCCCGAAGACGCGCTGACCATTGTTGATGAAACTGATCTCCGTGGAGCCACCACCGACATCGACATAGAGGAACGAGCCCTGCGACGGGAGGTTGGCAAGATGGTTGTCGTAAATGATACCCGACTCCTCATCACCAGAGATAATCTCTAAGTCAACATGTGCCTTGTTCTTGATCTGCTTCATGAGCGCCTTGCCATTCTTCGCATCACGCATAGCCGAGGTGGCACATGCACGGTATTTCCGTACATGATAGACCTTCATCAGCTGTTTGTAAGCTTTCATCGTAGAAAGGAACTCCATGCTGCGAACCTTGGAGATGCGGCCGTCACCAAACACATCCATACCCAGTCGCAAAGGAATACGCAAGAAAAGAAGTTTATTCAGTGAGCGGTTGCCATCTACATCAACGTCTACATGCTTGATCAGCAGACGAGCAGCATTACTACCCACATCAATGGCTGCAAGATTGAAACTGTCGATATTCAGTTCTGTCATTGTCATTCGCCATCCTCCATTTTATTCATTGCTTCTGCATTCTCCTGCAGGTAAGCATTGTACAGTGCCTCCTGTGAACGGAACGGAACTTCACCCTCACCAATCTCCGGGAAGGCGTTGGTACCCTTACCGTCAACGATACGACCATTCTGATTATCTTTCAGACCATAGTTGACCGTACGCAGCAAGTCGGCACGCAAGTCAGGATCGTAGACAGAGGTATAGACCTCCACACGGCTGACGAGGTTACGCGGCATCCAGTCAGCTGAACCGAGGAAATACTTATTCTTACCACCGTTGCAGAAGATGAGGATACGGGCATGCTCGAGGTAGCGGTCGATGATTCCGACGCAATGGATATTCTCACTCACGCCTTCGACACCCGGCACCAAGGAGCAGTTGCCACGGATAACGATGTCAATCTTCACGCCGGCCATAGAAGCTTCATAGAGTTTCTTCACGACATCCTTGTCGGTGATATGGTTGATCTTAACCTTCACCCATGCTTCTTTGCCTGCCTTGGCGTTCTTGATCTCCGTGTTGAGCATGTTGATGATGCGGTTCTTCATGGCGTTAGGCGACACCATCAGTTCACGGAAGACAGGATGGATATAAGGCTTCTCAATGAAGTCGAACACCTTTGCCACCTCCTTGACGATACCTTGGCGAGCCGTCATCATGAGATAGTCGGTGTAGACCTTGGCATTGCCCTCATGGAAGTTACCCGTACCGATGCAGGCGATGTTGCCTTTCTTCGATTCGATATAGAGCAGTTTGGAGTGCACCTTCAAGCCCTCAACACCGAAGATGACGTTCACGCCCTCATCCTGCATACGCTTACTCCACTTGATGTTGCTCTCCTCATCGAAACGCGCGAGGAGCTCCACCACAGCCGTCACCTTCTTACCATTGCGCGCTGCACTGATAAGGGCCTTGACGACTTTGGAGTCTTTAGCCAAACGATAGAGTGTGGTCTTGATAGCCTTCACCTCCGGCTTCATGGCTGCTTCCTGCAGAACACGGATGTAACCATCGAAAGAGTGGTAAGGCACATGGATGAAACGGTCCTTCTCACGGATCTTGTCAAGGATACTTTCGGGAGCGAGGAACTCGGGCTTCATCAGATGCTTCCATGCCGGGAACTTCAGTTCGTCATGTCCGCAACTCGGGAACGACATCAGGTCCTTGTGGTTCTGATAACGTCCGCCGGCAAGGGAGGTGTCGAGCTCATCGATGTCAAGGCGCTCAAGAATCTTCTTCTGGATGTCGCGCGGCATCTCACGGTCATAGAGCACACGCACGGCGTCACCTTTCTTACGGCTCTCCACACCAGCCTTGATACGCTCCATCGTACCATAGTCCTGATCGTTATCGATATCCATCTCAGCGTCCTTCGTGAACTTAAACGAGTAAGCACGATAGTCGGCAGGCTTCATGCCGAGGAAGATGAGCGGCAAACAATAGCGGACAACGTCGTCGAGATAGATGATATCATTGAAGCCCTGACTGGACGGCAGTTTGACCCAACGGCCCACCTGACGGTCAGGAACCTTCACAATGGCATAGTTGGTCTTCTCCTTGTCATCCTTCTCCTTCCGCTCCACGACGAGGTAGATACGGTTGTCCTCCAATGTAGCAATATTGTCGATAGCACTGAGCCAGATAGGATTGACAGAGCCATTGAGTTTCTCGTAATAGAACTGCTTGAGGTAAGCTTTCTGCTCGTCGTTGAGCTGTGTCTCATTGACGAGACGGATGCCGTGCTCACGCAGTAACACGACGACGCGGTCTACAGTATGGGTATACTCCTTACTGTATTCCTCATTGAGCTTATTGATGGTCTTGAGGGTCTTCTTCAGTGTATGATGCGTGTGCTTGTCGATAGACGGCTCGTCAAGGAGTCGGTTGATCGATGCCACACGCACGCGGAAGAATTCATCGAGGTTGTTACTGTAGATACCTAAGAAAGAGAGTCTCTCCAACAAAGGCACTGTCTCTTTCTGGGCTTCCTGCAGGATGCGGTGGTTGAAGAACATCCAACTCACATCCCGCTCAATATAGTTGTTCTTGATAATTGATGCAAGTGAGGTTGACTTAGCTGCGGCCATAGTTAGTATATATAATAATGTATATCTTACTTATTCTTCTTTTCAACTAACATATACTCATCCTCTCCCGAGTTGTAGTGAAGGGCCTTATGGAACTTCTTCTCCGATTTCTCAGGGATATAGATGGTGTGCAGGTCATCGCACTCCTCAAAGGCATGGTTGCTGAGATGCTTAGGCACGCCCCCGAAGGTAACGGTCTTCAGTGCATCACAATCGGCAAAGGCATAGCCCCTGACATTCTCTACCGTGGCAGGGATAAAGACGTTGTCCAAGCTGTCACAGTCGTAGAATGCATCCTGCTCAATAACCTTAACGGTTGACGGGATGATCACATTCTTAAGCGCCTTCTTCCTGCGGAAAGCCATCTCACCGATGACCTCCACACCTTCAGGGATGGTGATGTTATCCTTCGTAGACAGACAGTAGACAAGGAGTTTATGGTCGTCTGTATAGACAGCCTCGCCATCGAAATCGAAGTCATCGCTGTCAATCTTCTGAAGAGCGAGACTCAGCACCTGCAGGTCAAAACGACTGCCTTTCTTACCATCTTTCATCAACGATTTCAAGATGGCTTTCTTACTTTCTTTCATACGATTCTATTTCTTTTGCTTATCAAGGGCAAAGGTAATAAGATCATATTACAGAGTTGTTACAGCCGTGTAACAATGTTATTAAACTTTCATTGCGATAAAATGATTCGACCTCATGGCAGTGTTCCTTTCCCCACTGCCGACTTGCTTACGATTCTACCGAATTATGGGTTGAAGAGTGCCTCGGAGAGGCACAATCTTCCATAACCCCAGACTAAAGGAGCGATAGCGACTGCAGTCTGGGGTTATGGTCGCGGACAGATTACCTGATTTCCAGCCTCGGAGAGGCTGAATGCGCTTTGGCGCGCTATGTTGGATACAACTTCATTAAAGACATTACGCACTACGTGCAGTCTGCCTCTCCGAGGCAGGAATTCAGCCAAGCAAGCACTCTCAACAACCCCAGTCTGCGTCGCTACGCTCCTTAGACTGGGGTTATGAATAATTCAGCCTCTTCGAGGCTGTAGAACGTATCACCCCGTAATGTTCGACCCTTAGAAGTGTGTCATGAACTCCACGACGATCTTGTCCTTCTCTGACGTCTTGGGGATGCCATCGTGACCATAGAAATACTTCTCGTAGTTGATGCGGATATCACTGATGAACGGCTTGTCGAGACTAATCGTCACACCGCCGGTGATACGGCTGCGCTTGTAGTCGTTGACGATCAGACTACCGTCCTTGCTCTCCGTCTTAGTTCCATCTTCGGCAACCTTATAGCGCTTGCCGTCACTGTGATCACTCATGTAGTCGTAACGTGCCAAAGGCGACACCTTTTTAATAATGCTCTTCCTCACAGGGATGTCATACGACACGAATCCGTCGAAGGCATGCACAGGGTGGAAAGCATCGTGGCCATAGTGCTTGTAGAGGTACTCGGCCTCAGCAATGAACCCACCTCTCTTATATGACAGGCCACCGTCGTACATCATCACATTGACGTCAGCGGGCTTGACCTTCTGAGCACTCATCTCTATCGTCAGACCCATCGGCAAGAGGAACTGTGCCTTGGCAGAGAAGTTGGCACTGTTCGTCCAGTAGTCTTTCTGGTTCGTCAGACCTGAGCCGTTGTAGAGACCGGCCTCAACGATGATCGGGAAACCGGCATCGAAGGTGTAGCCGAGGCGCGCACCGACATCACGCACGTTACCTACCTGCTTGGCGATGAACGAGCGGTTAGCAAAATACTGCTGGTCAGGAGAGCGGTGCGCATCGATGGTGAAAGGCACACGCATCTGGCCGATGGTGAAAGCAAAGCGCTTCCACGGCGTGAACTTAGCATAAGCATCAAGCATCTTGATCTGGCCTTCATCACAAAGGTCGATCTCTGCCTTATAGGAGACTGTCGGGTTGATGTCGCCCGAGACGTTCACACGCGCATTGCGCACCTCGAAACGCCCCTCCTGGTCCTGGGTCTGGTACTCGTACTTGCCGCGGAGCGTTCCGCCGATCTTCATACTCTTCAAGAACTCCTGCCCGGATGAGGTGGCAGCGATAAGCAAAAATAGGAATGTAACACCTGATTTAATGAGAGAAGTCTTGATGACTGTTGACGTTGCTGTCGTATTTTTATCCATAAAAGGGAGTATAAGTTACCTTTTTGGTGGCAAAATTACGACAGCATTATTTCATAGTGTTTGCAACGAGGTTACAATGTTGTTAAAAGGGCTAATGTACCACCCATGATGGCCCTACCCTTAGTCCTGCTGGCCCCACCCCTACCCCTCCCCCATCCAGGGGAGGGAGAGATATGCTTCAAGGAGTCCTTGACGCACAAATGGTTTAGCAGGGTAATCTCTCCCTCCCCTGGATGGGGGAGGGACTAAGGGTGGGGCCAGCAGGGCCGTCAGGGGTGGGGCCACCCACTACACTTTATTTACCAGCTCCTTCCCTTCCTCAAAGTCTTGGATGTTCTGCAGCGTGGTCTGGGCAATGTTCGACAACGCCTCACGCGTGAAGAAAGCCTGGTGAGAGGTGACGATGACATTCGGCATCGTCAACAGGATGGAGAGTTTGTCATCACTGATCATCGAGTCGCTGAGGTCCTCATAGAAATATTTCTGCTCATCCTCATAGACGTCAAGGCCTGCACAACTGATCTTCCGCGACCGCAGTCCCTCTATCAATGCCGAGGAGGAGATGAGCTTGCCGCGCCCCGTGTTGATGATCATCACACCGGGTTTCATCTTGTCGATACTCACACTGTTGATCATATACCGCGTCTGCGAGGTCAGCGGCACATGGAGGGTGATGATGTCACTACGACGGTAGAGTTCATCAAGGTCGACGAGCTCAACGTCATACTTCTTCGCAAACTCCTTATCGGCCCAAGGATCATAAGACAACAGTTTCATTCCGAAACCGTGGAGGATCTGTGCCACACAGCGTGCGATACGCCCGAGACCGACGATACCCACGGTCTTGCCATACATGTCGAAGCCCATCAAACCGTCGAGCTTGAAGTTCCACTCGCGTGTGCGGTTCGTGGAACGGTACACCTTACGGTTCAGGCAGAGCATCAGAGTCACGGCATACTCAGCCACGGCATGCGGCGAATAGGCGGGGACACGCACCACGGGAATATGGTATTCCTCGGCAGCCTGAAGGTCTACATTATTAAAGCCCGCACAACGTAAAGCAATGAGTTTCACACCATTGTCGTGCAACTTCTCCATCACCCTACTGTCACAGGTATCATCGACAAAGATACAGATGACGTCCATTCCCTTCGACAGGCGCACCGACTCCTCATTCAGCCGGTCCCCGAAATAATGGATCTCTATGCCGAAGTCTTTGTTCGCTTCGTTGAACACGTTACGGTCATAGCTCTTCGCATCGTAAAATCCTACATGAATAGTCATACGCTTCGTATTTTTAGGTTACGTTTGCAAAGATAGGAAATAAAGTAATACGCTCCAAATATTTCGGAATGAAAGTGAGAAAAGAAATATTGTTAAACAAATAGAAAGGAGGATACACCCTATCCGTTTTTTCCCTAATTTTACGCATGGAAAACTAATCGCAATCATTGTTTCACTTAAACTTATTGCACTATGAAGATTGGAATACCTAAAGAACTGAAGAACAACGAGAACCGCGTCGGCATGACACCCGCGGGCGTTGCAGAGTTGAAGAAACATGGTCACACTGTCTACGTGCAGCATACTGCCGGTGAGAACAGTGGATTCAGTGACGAGGAGTACAAAGCTGTCGGTGCCGAGATCCTGCCTAATATAGAAGATGTGTATGGGCAGGCTGACATGATCGTCAAGGTCAAGGAGCCTATCGCTGCCGAGTACCCGCTCATCAGGAAAGACCAACTGGTGTTCACCTATTTCCATTTTGCATGCGACAGACCGCTCACCGATGCAATGATCAACAGTGGAGCTGTCTGCCTCGCCTACGAGACGGTGCAGAAAGCCGACCGCTCCCTGCCACTGCTGATCCCGATGAGTGAGGTCGCCGGACGCATGGCAGCCCTCAATGGCGCTTTCTATCTGCAGAAGACGAAAGGTGGCAAGGGCAAGCTCATCAGTGGGGTGCCGGGTGTCAAGCCGACGAAGGTCCTCGTCCTCGGTGGCGGCACCGTGGGTGAGGCAGCAGCACGGATGGCAGCCGGCATGGGTGCCGACGTGACGATCACGGATATCTCCCTGCCCCGTCTGCGCCAGTTGGAGATGGAACTGCCGGCTAACGTCCATGCCCTCTACTCCTCCGAGCATAACATCCGCAAGGAGTTGCCCGATGTGGATATCGTCATCGGCTCCGTACTCGTGCCGGGTGACAAGACGCCGCACCTCATCACACGCGACATGCTGAAGCTCATGGAAAAAGGGACGGTGCTCGTCGATGTCGCCATCGACCAGGGCGGCTGTTTTGAGACCTCCCACCCCACGACGCACTCCGACCCTGTCTACGAGGTTGATGGCATCCTGCATTATTGTGTCGCTAACATCCCGGGTGCCGTACCCTACACCTCTACGATGGCACTGACGAATGCCACCCTCCGTTATGCCGTAGCCCTCGCCGACAAAGGCTGGCGTCAGGCGTGCAAGGACGACGAAGCGCTCTACTGTGGCCTCAACATCGTCAACGGCAAAGTGACGTACAAGGCCGTGGCGGATGTGTGGGGAATGAAGTACGAGCCGGTGAAGTGGTAAACAAAAGGCCCCACCTAATGACCCCTAACGGCCCCACCCCTACCCCTCCCCCAACCAGGGGAGGGACTAAGGGTGGGGCCAACATGTTTTTACCTTAACCTCTCAATATCCTTTATCGATAATCCTGTTACCTTAACTATTTGGTCAGTGGGAAGCCCTATAGAAAGAAGATTCTTCGCCGTCTGGATTTTCTCCATCTGGCGCCCCTCCGCCAATCCCTGTTGGCGACCTTTATTCTCTGCACCACGCATAACATTGAGTGTATCACGATAATGGCGAAGAGCGGCATCATACTCGATACGCTCATCCTTCGTCATATTGCTCACTTCTCCAATCTCCGCTAACTTGCGGAAAACTGAGTCTTTCGCTGCCCACGGCATTCTATCTAATATCTCCATATTCTTCAATACATAAATCCAACGTTCAAAGTCATCCTTACATCCATCAGCCTCTTTCTTGAAGACGGGAAGCTGAAGAAAGATGAAGCGCTCCTTATCAGAAAAGACCACGCCACGTTGCTTGTTCATTAATACCACATCCGTACGAAAGTTATCTGCCAAACCCTCCATATGGAAGTTCACAAAGGCTACCAAATAAACAGCATCTATATGGTAATCCCAATCGGCACCGCGCTCACCCTGACGGGAGACCGCCTGAGAATAATAATACAGACATCGGTCAGCAAAATGAGGTTGTTCCTTGTTCTGCATCTCAACGATTATCTTCTCGCCTGTATCCGTCAAGCAGAAGATATCGTAGATGAGTGAACGATCATCACGATAATCGGCAGGCTGCTCCTTATCAAGGAAAGTTAGATCTGTGATTCTCCGCTCTCCTTTCAAAAGATTATTCAGAAAATCCAAGAGGAGAGGTTTCGACACTTCTTGTCCAAAGATGCGTTTGAAACCGATATCAGTAAAAGGATTGACGAACTTTCCCATACGCTTCTATTTTTTGCAAAGATAAGTGTTTTATTTGAAAGACGCAAGAAATGAAGGCGTTTTTGTAGTTGTCAAAGTTGTGCCCGTTGTCTGTGTTGTCGGAATCCAACAACCGAGACAACATAAACAACTGAGACAACAGACACCAACCTATGTCATGTCTTCTTTATTCTTTCTTCGTTATTCTTTAGCGCATGCGTCTGCAGAGCCTTCTGCGCAATCGTTTGCATGTTAAAATGCATAATATTTCAGAACGGTTACAATCCTAATAATAAATTATGAATACCTTTGCCCATGCAGTACAACTATGAAAACCGCTGCATATAATAGCTGAGTCTAATTATTTAACTTGTTATCAGAATATATATATGGAAAACTTAACATCAAGTTCTCAAAGGCGAATCAGACCTTTGTTAAGGCTCTTGGTTCCGTTACTCCTGCTGATGATCTGCCCACAGCGAATGTTGGCAGACGACTTGTATGTGCTCACGTCTTATACATTGGCGAGCAGTGGCACGGCAGGTACCTACACAGAAAGTAGCGTCACATCGGACTATAAGTTTACGAACACATCGGGTACTGTCTACACCTATACGGTGAGCAATTTACCCTCCGGCGGTTTCTATTTCCGTTTGTATGACGCCTCATGGACAGGTACTAAGGAGATGCAACCGTACACGAACGATGCACCAATAGCTATCAATGGCGCTATTTATACAATCTCAGAAAACTGCTATGGCTCTTCCAACGCCTGGAAGGTCTCCTATACCGATGGCGTCTATTCCTCGCTGACCATTACCGTTGACCTCAGCACAAGCAACCGCTATGTCAAGATTACCGGCACAAAAGCAAGCAGTGGCGGTTCAGATGATGGCACCACGACGACAAATGAGCCGGGATATTATATATACGGTGCAGCATTCAACAGCACTGACCCGGCGAAGAAGATGACATATAAGCTTCTGAAGCGCAGTGAGAATGAGTATTACATCAGCGTTTTAGCAAATAATATAAGTTATAATGGTGCTCAACGCTATTCTACGGGAAACGGTGATGATCAGAATCCGTTGACCTATAACAGCGATAACACCACCTTCCAGTTGGCTTATGTCGATCCAACAGGTAAGGTCACTTCATTCTATCCGTATTCTGATCAGAGTCTGAATAATAGTACAAAGGCGACACTCTATAAGGATAGTCCGAAGTCATTCGGTGGTACTACTCCCTGGACTATTCACAACAACGGCGGTATGTATACCCTTGTTGTGAAAACAGATGACAATGGCAAGCCTGTTTCATGGTACTATGAGAGTGATCCGAACAGCATCGTAGCTTATCGAGTAGGTGAAAGCTCCAACTGGACTACCGATGCATTCGTCTATAACACCAAAACTAGTGCAGGTAGTTATAATGACAACTACTTTGGCATGGTGCATTATACCAAGGATGAGGAGTTCTATTGGCTTATTGGTACACAGCAGTTTGCTGTAAGAAGCAACACTAACAACTCTCAGGACGAAAAACACATGGATATTTCATGGCGTGACGGTGCTAAGCAGAGTGGCGATGAACAAGGCCAGACAGCGCAGAACTTGAAATTCACCATTACAAAGGATGGCTCTTATGTACCAAGTGGTTCTTATCTGACAGAGTTCAATCCCACGCGTAACAATATTATCTTCTCAACGCAACTTGCTCCCAACCGGATATTTATCATTGGCTCTGCTGTATCAACAGTTAGCGGCGAGACATTGTCGTCGTGGAAGACGTCTGATGCCATCGAACTGACATGGGATAGCGAAGAGCAGTGCTACAAAAAGTTAATGAACTTCAAGAATGGCGGTCATTTCGACTTTATCCTTGATCATAATGAGAGTGGTGACCCTGCAAGTCTCGATGAGAACTTTGTCGAGGACAGTAATGCGCCAACATCATGGGACACTGCTGTCGGTGGCGATACGTGGGGTAATAATATTGTAGATTATCACTCAGGCACAACAGACACTAAAGATATTTCCTTTGGGCCGGAGACCAATTATTATACCCTCCGCTTCTACATCGCGCGTAAGGCAACAGGCAATACCGGTTTCAACTGGGCAAGCGATGGCATCTATCACTATACCCTTGATCCTGTGTCCAAACCTTATGCTGTCATCAGCCCTGCAGCATCCACAGTTTATGGTCAGGTGTCTGTGACTCCCTCTGTTCAGTTCGTCAACCCATCAACGACAACGACGATAGAGGAAGCTAACCAAATCGTAGTGTATACGCTCGACGGAACAAATCCGGCGATCAACACATCGACAGGAGATGTGGCCTCTGGCAGCACTGCTACGAAGGTTACTGGTGCAGCAACCGCACAGAGTGTAGGAACGCTCACATACAACGGTACGAATATCGTCGATAATAGCGGTAAGGTCATTGTCAGCGGCAGCAACAAGGTTACGGTTACTGCGCAAGCAGTGCGTGTCATCACTATTGATAATAGTACCATCTATGAGCTGTCAGGGTCACCGGTATCGGAGACCTATACGCTTAATCTGCTCTCCATCAAGATCGACCCGGGAACGATGACAGTCAACTACGGTGAGTATGTCACTCCGGCTGTCACGGTGACGGATAATAATGCTACTTCCGGTTCTACACTCAATTACGTCTATACACTCGATGGTACGGAGCCAAGGATCAGTAGTGATGGTCAGACCGTCAATGGTAAACTCGTCAGCTATACGCCGGATGACGTCATCACGAGCAATAACCCTGTCGGTACTCTCTATATGGACGGTAATGGCAATATTCAGGAACAAGGAGCTACTAAATCTCCGATCACTGCCGGTAAAACGGCTGTGACAATCAAGGCTTATGCCGTGAATGTTCAGACCCTAGATGGCACGACGACCTATGAGGCACAGGGTAATATGGCTTCCGCTACCTATACATTCAAGAAAGCAGGCGGTGTCAGCCCGACAGCCTCCTATACAATTTCTGTCTCCAACGATGCCGGTTCTGATGCCGTTTCTGTCAATAAGGCTACAGCAACAGTAACGGTCGTAAACAGTTCTACGAATACTGATGATGGTGTTGCTGTCTACTATACTACTGATGGTACCGATCCGTCAACGAGTGAGACACGCCGTCTCGTCCGCAACCGTAAGATCACAGTCTATGCGCTTGGCCAGACTGTCGATTCTGATCAGAAGATCCGTGTGGCTATCGCCGGAAGCGCTGCATCAAAGACCGATGACGGTACAACGCATGCTTCCTGCACTTATGACCTGACCTACAGTACTTCTGAGGGTGGATATAAGAACTATCTGAATAATGACCAGACATTGAAGACGTTGGGCGGTGACGGGCATGTCATCATCTATGTCAAGCCGTCCGATACTTCTGTCAAGACTTATGTCTATGCTTACGAAAACATAACTTCTGGTTCTACAACGACAGCCAATCTGCTTACGCCAATGGAGCCGGGTCGTTTACTGACTTCCAGTGATCAGACTACTGTCAATGGCGAGACATGGTATTACCTCGATGCAGAACCGACAGATGGTTACAAGGAGATTAACGTGCAGATTAGTTCCTCATCCAAGACAGGATATGTCACCGTTGCCAACATCAACAAGGATGTCTTCCTGGAGTTCAACACTACCACGGGTGTCATCACCGATGTGACAAAAGCTCATACGGCTGACTACTTCTATACCACTGGCTCTACCTCTGGCAACACGAAGGACGAGGCTGCCAACCCGACAGCAGATGCTCCGTTCATCTATGTACAGGTTCCTGCAGAATGGGCGACATCTCCGAACACTTTGAAGATCCTTGACAGCAATGATACTGAGATCTCCGGTGTTACTTATACCAAGCAGAATGGCGCAGAGACTTCTGCAAACTCTGTATGTTATAAGATCAGTGGTCTGACGAGTCTGACAAGTGGTACTTCAACGATTAAGTTCGCTCCGTATAACACGACAAGCTCTACTTACGGTACGCTTGCTAACCACTCTTTCTCTACAACTTATCAGAATGGTGGTTACTACTACTATGAGTCCTCCACTGTCAATGGCCTCGGACTCATCTTCTCTCCAACAACAGGCAGTGAAACAGATGTTCGCTCCAAGGGTCACCATGATATCAACCATGTGACGACGGGTGACAAGACGAACTACCTCAATAAGACTTGGGATAATGCCACATCAACAACATCTATCACGGACGACTGGACCGGCAAAACAGGCAACGTGTATCAGATTGCTTCTGGCACAACGATCAGTCAAACTGTCAACGGCCTTACTGCAAGCACTGCTTATACCGTTCAGATGATCGTACGCGGTGAGAGCGGAGCTACGGGTACGATGACCCTCACAGGAACGGATACCAAGACAGCCACTGGCTCATTCTCCGGATATACTTCTACCCCTGGTACGATTTCAACCGGCGGTCGTGTCGACTCGCTCTATACCGACCTGACTAATGGTTGGCATAAGTTGGAGGCAACAGCAAACAGCACAACTGACGGCAAACTCACCATCAAGCTTGAAGCAACCGGTAACGAGCTCGAACTCTCTGATGTGACACTGCTTGAGAAAGCTAATACGACTGGGTACGTTTGGACCCATGCCCCAACAACCAGTAGCGTGACCGAGTGTGACCTCAGCAGTCGCTCGACAGCCAATGCCTACAGTTTCTTCGACCGTGGTGAGAACCACAACGCCATCGTCTATGCTGATGCAAACACAGTGGTGGGAAGAGATGACAACGCATTGGATATAGCAGTTCCTACATCTACGGCCAACGCATATAACATGGCTAAATTTGCACTGACAGATAACCCGGATAGCAAGACGAGTGACTATAGTTTCGGAATTAAGAATGGTAACACGATCACAGCAAAGAAATTCTCCTTTGATCGTGAGTTCACAAAGGTGAAAAACGAAGGAACAACCGTTGACCGGAGCACGATTTGCTTCCCGTTTGCTATGACGACATCACAGGTAACAAGTATCTTCGGAACTAATGCTAAGCTCTATACCATCACCAGTGTGGATGAGGATAAGTTGGTTGCTAATGCTTCTGAGGTTACTACGACGACTACTGCAAACACACCATATGTTCTTGATTTAGACAATACCGGTGCGGCAGTAACGAAAGATGGCATTTCATACGATTCAGAGCTAACACTTGTTGGACATGATAGTAGTGTAGAGATGACAAATGAGATAACAGATGGCACGAATGCTACAGGAAACCTTGTTGGAGTTTACACGCAGACGACAAAATATAGAACAGAGGATAGTTACGCTAACTATGGCTATGACGCCAATAGGAACAGGTTCAACTATTATAGTAAGAATGGTGGCCGTATCAAGCCTTTCCGTGCTTACCTCCATGTTAAGAACGCATCAAATGCAAAGCCATACTACCTCTTCAAGATTGTAAATACGCCAACTGGAATCATGCCTGTTACGGATAAGAACTTCAACAACGATGCTCCGTTGTATAATCTTCAGGGCATGTATGTCGGTAAAGGCATCGATATCCAGTCGCTTCCCGCAGGCATCTATATTCAGAATGGTAGAAAGTTTGTGAAGAAGTAAATGCTTTGTGGTGGCCGGCACTACGGCACGGCCACTGCAAAGTTGGAAAGTGAACCCAAAAGACAATAAACAACCATGAAGATAAAATACACAAAACCAATAATAGAAGTTATCATATCATGTGAGACCTGTCATCTTTGCAGTGGATCAGATGATGGTGGCTTAACTGATGAAAAGGCCAAAGGCTGGCAGCCCGTCGGCGACGATTTGTGGGACAATGCTTGGAATAAGCAGAGTAATAACAACTCGGAAGGACAAAGCAGCTTGCCCAAGCCCGTGAACTTGTGGGAAGACTAACGATTCCACACGCCCCTCCCCCAACCCGGGGGAGGGGCTTATTTGTTGTTGTCTATGTTGTCTGTGTTGTCGCAGTTGTTGGAAGCCCGACAACTATGACAACAGGAACAACTCTGACAACACTAAAAATGCTTCCTTTTCTTGCGTCTTTCAAATAAAACACTTATCTTTGCAAAAAAAGAAGCGTATGGGAAAGTTCGTCAATCCTTTTACTGACATTGGCTTCAAGCGTATCTTTGGACAGGAAGTATCGAAACCTCTTCTCTTGGATTTTCTCAATAATCTGTTGAAGGGGGAAAGAACCATTACTGATCTTACATTTCTTGATAAGGAGCAACCAGCTGATTATCGTGATGACCGCTCTCTCATCTACGATATTTTCTGTTTGACGGATACAGGAGAAAAGATTATTGTGGAAATGCAAAACAAAGAACAACCTCATTTCGCTGACCGTTGTCTGTATTATTATTCTCAGGCAGTCTCTCGGCAAGGTGAGCGTGGGGCTGATTGGAATTATCAGATAGATGCAGTTTATTTGGTTGCCTTTGTGAACTTTCACATGGAGGGCTTGGCAGATAACTTCCGCACGGATGTGGTATTAATGAACAAACAACGTGGCGTGATCTTTTCTGATAAGGAGCGCTTCATCTTTCTTCAGCTTCCGGTCTTCAGAAAAGAGGCTGAAGAATGTAGAGATGACTTTGAACGTTGGATTTATGTGTTGAAGAATATGGAGATATTAGATAGAATGCCTTGGGCAGCGAAAGACTCCGTTTTCCGCAAGTTAGCGGAGATAGGTGAAGTAAGCAATATGACGAAAGATGAGCGTATTGAGTATGATGCGGCTTTGCGCCATTATCGTGATACGCTCAATGTTATGCGTGGCGCTGAGGACAAAGGTCGGCAGCAGGGACTGACGGAAGGTCGGCAGCAAGGACTGACGGAAGGTCGGCAGCAAGGACTGACGGAAGGTCGGCAGCAGGGACTGACGGAAGGTATGGAAAAGGGCCGGTACATGGAGAAAATACAGATGGCAAAGAATCTTCTTTCTATAGGACTTCCTACTGATCAGATAGTCAAGGTAACTGGTCTGTCACTACAGGATATTGAGAGGTTAAGGTAATTAGATAAAGGTCGCACGATGATCACGCTGCAAAATCGAAAATATGACCTTTACCGACTATCTACAAACCCAACCGCTGCTACGCGTGGCTGTGGCACTCATGCTTGGCATCGTTGCGGGAGACGGCATCATGAGGTGGTTCTCTACCCTGCCGCAGTGGTCAGTATGGGTCTGGCTCGCACTCACGCTCTGCTTACTGTTGCTTGTCCTATTGTTCAAGCGGAAACCATACATACAGAGCGTGCTCCTTTTTACTGCCGTGTTCTTTGCAGGGGTCACGATGATAGTGCAGGGAAGGGTCCTGTGCCCTTCCACAAATAATGTCCCAACCGATAATAATGACTCAACCGTTAAAAATATAGGTCGAACATTTTTTGTGGAAGGGCACAGGACCCTTCCCTGCACTGAATACGAAGCTGTCGTCATCTCCGAACCTCAGGTCCGTGGTAAGATACTTCGTTGCGACCTCGCTCTGACTGCTATCAATGGGAAGCCTTTGAAGGAGTCTATCAATATCAAGGCTGCCATCCTGCGAGACACAATCACCAATGACTGGAAAACGATTGGCTTAGGTACGGGACTTGTTGCACAGTCAGTCTTGCAACCGTTGCGCAACTATCGCTCAGGCAACTTCGATTATGTCCGTTGGTTGCATATCCATGGTTTCCAGGCACAGACCTTTATCTATTACTCCGACTGGCAGCCGGCACGTGTCAGTCTGAAACCAATGCCCACGTTCGCCCGCATGCGCCTCTATGCCATGATGCAACGACAGAAGCTTGTAGGCCGATTAATGTTGTCGCAAAGCGAAGACCAGCAGTCAGCCATTATCGCCGCGATGGTGCTCGGTGATAAGCATGCTATCTCTCAGGAGACAAAAGACGACTACTCCGTCTCCGGCGCCTCGCATATCCTCGCGCTTTCGGGCTTACATCTCAGCATCATCTATGCCGTACTGCTATTGCTGTTCGGTAGAGGGTTCAAGCGTCGGTGGCTGTCACAAGCCGTCATTCTTCTCACGATCTGGGGGTATGTGTTCTTAGTCGGCATGGGGTCTAGTGTCGTGCGCTCTGCCGTGATGTTGTCTATCTATTCGCTTTGTATCGTCAGTGGACGCGACAAGGCATCGATCAATGCACTCAGCCTGGCAGCTGTCTGCTTATTAGTCGCCAATCCACTGTGTCTATGGGATATTGGATTCGAGATGTCATTCATGGCGGTATTAGGGATCCTGGTGTTTTACAAGCATCTTTATCGGTTAGTAGTTCATAAGAGCAAGGAAGAGCAACGGAAGAGTTTGGAAGGTAGTCGCACAAATATAACAAATCAGGCAACGGAGTTACCTCGATGGAAAAGTCGTCTGCACCATTATGTGGTGGGTGTAATAAAAACAGTGTGGGGAATGATTAGTGTGTCTGTTTCCGCACAGATCACGACAGCGCCGTTGGTTGCCTATTATTTCGGCCGTTTCTCGTGCTATTTCCTCTTGACGAACTTCATTGTGATACCGTGTGCAACCCTCATTATCTATTTGGCACTGGCGATATTAATAACGACGGCTATTCATCCTGTCAATGCATTGCTCCTTTCATGCATCGGCTACGTCTCAACATGGATGAACACAGCCGTAAAGTTCATCGCCTCTTTGCCCGCTGCAAGCATCGAGAATATCCGCATGAATGCCATCGAGATAATTTGTATCTATCTCCTCATTGCCATTGCCTGCATCGTGTATTCGTATATAAGGAAGTTGAGAGGGTTAATCGATAAAGGGTGATCATAGCTCACATATATATTTTCTCACACGGATTATAAAGATTTTAAAGATTGTTACGCCGCTTTGCGGCTACGCATACCCATAGGGGCACCCTTAGTGGACGTCCTCCACCGCGTAGCGAATAGCGTAGCTATCTTTAAGATCTTTATAATCCGTGTGAGATAAAAATCTTGAGAAAGACTCGTAAGATTGCACTCTAAATAACGAATGAATCAATAATAAATGATCCAACATTCGTTTGGCAGAGTAATCAACATCCTCCCCTTTAGGGGAGGCTTGGAGAGGCCCCTTATACCAGCGTCCCCACGATCTCTTCTCTCGTCCCCGGCAGCAGGTCGATGACAGGGATCTCAGGCATCGTGTAACATCCGGGCTGAAGTCGCATGGAGGCACGTGCCACGTCGACGAGGACTTGACCAGTGAGAGCCGGGTTGTTGATACTCATGTCGAAGGACATACGCTGGTTCTGCGTCTTGCCACTGACACCCTTGCGTGTCATGTGGACGCCATGACCCATATCCTTCACATCGTCGACGCTCTTCACAGCGAAGACATGGAGCTCATCGTGAGCAAAATAATCATCAGCCTTCAGTTCGTGTGTCACTTCTTCAAGGCTCGCACCGTCCTCAAGCTCCACGTAGACCATACGACGGTGGATACCCTCACCAAGAGGGATCGTCATGGAGAGTGCATTCTTCACGCCTTTCTTTGAGCGGGCAACAACAGAGTGACCCATGGACATACCCGGACCGAAATTGGTATAGCTCAATCCCTTCGGAGCGAGTGCCTGCATGAGGACACGCACGACAGAGTCACTTCCCGGATCCCAGCCTGCGGAGATGACGCTCACCGTACCCGTTTTCTTGTTGTTCTCCATCTGCTTCGTGCGGTAGTCGAGGATGGAAGTGTGGATATCGAAACTGTCGACAGTGTTGATGCCTAGCTTCGTGATCTTCTCAGCATACTCAGGGCACGAGCGTGTCGGGGTGCAGAGAATGGCTACATCCACATCCTTGAGTTTCTGAATATCATCGACGACCTCATAGGGAGTGAGCTCCAAAGGCTTGTCCTTGTCACCCTGACGACGTACGACGCCAGCGATCTCAAAGTCGGGTGCTGCCTCGAGGGCTTCAACGGTGAAATGTCCGATGTTGCCGTATCCTACTACGGCTGCTCTAATCTTCTTCATGTGTTTATTGGTTGTTTAATACATTATATTATTACAAAAGTAAGCGATTTATTTGTGATCTCGCACTTTTCCCTTCGATTTTATGAATTAGTAACATTATAACGATTACCAGACTCACACATCGTTCTTTCTCACACGGATCTTAAAGATGGCTACGCTATTCGCTACGCGGTGATGCTAACGGTGTGTAGCCGCAAAGCAGCGTAACCATCTTTAAAATCTTTAGAATCCGTGTGAAATAATAATCTTCGGAAAGACAAAACAATAAACCAAATAGAATAGCGTTTATATAAAGGATAATAATGCAAAATCATGATTGAATACATCAAAGGAGCGTTGACCGACCTCACACCGGCTCTCGCCGTCGTTGAGGCTGCGGGTGTAGGCTATGCCCTCAACATCTCACTCTCAACCTATACCAAGATACAGGGACAGAAAGAAGTGAAACTCTATGTCCATGAACAGTTGACGACCGGTGGCCGCGACGACAGTTTCACGCTCTATGGCTTCGCCACGAAGCAGGAGCGCGCGCTCTACCGCATGCTCATCTCCGTCTCAGGCATCGGTGCCAACACAGCGCGTATGATGCTCTCGAGTCTCACGCCGGCGGAGCTCTGCAACGCCATCGCCAACGGTGACACAAAGCTTTTAAAAGGCGCCAAAGGCATCGGACTGAAGACGGCGCAGCGTGTCATCCTCGACCTCAAGGACAAGATCGTGTCGACGGGTATCGCCGACGAACTCCATGTGTCGGAGTCGCACAACGCCGGTCCTCAGGTGAACACTGCCGTGAAGGACGAGGCTGTGTCAGCCCTCACGATGCTCGGTTTCTCCCCCGCTCCATCGGCCAAGGTCGTTGTCGAGATCCTCACAGAGCACCCCGACATGCAGGTGGAGATGGTGGTGAAGGAGGCACTGAAGAGAATAAAATAACGCATGTTCAGGAAGGCTTTCATACTCTTTTTCTTGTTGCTCGCCACAAGTGTAGCGAGCTGGGCTGCCATGCCTTCCGACAGCCTACATACGCGGTGGAAGATACAGCGGACGACACCTATCACCTACGATGACCTCGACCAGAGCTCCATGGATCTGCAACGGCCCGATGGCATCAAATACGACGTCGTCTACAACGACACCATCAACCGATATATCATCGGCACGCGCCTCGGTGATACTTATCTCGCCGCGCCTATCATGATGACGCCTGAGGAATATATGGAATGGAGCGGCAAGCACTGGCGCGACGCTTACTACCGCGGCAAGAACAGCGAGATATTCAAGCAAAAAGGCAAGGAGAAGTTCGACTTCACCGACATGCACTTTGACCTCGGCCCCGCAGAGAAGATCTTCGGCCCCGGCGGCGTACGCATCCGCACGCAGGGAACGGCCGAACTGAAGTTCGGTGGCACCTACAAGAATATTGACAACCCGTCGCTCCCTGTGCGCTCCCGTAAGAAGACCTCGCTCGACTTCGATGAGAAAATCAACTTCAACATGAACGGACGCGTCGGTGACAAGGTCAACATGAACCTCAACTACAACACCGATGCCACGTTCGACTTCGATGCGCAGAACATGAAGTTGAAATACGATGGCAAGGAGGATGAGATCGTGAAACTCGTTGAGGGCGGCAACGTCTCGTTCCCTTCCAACTCTTCGCTTGTCCAAGGCGCCTCCTCGCTCTTCGGTCTGCGCACCGACCTGCAGTTCGGTAAACTGAAGTTGCAGCTCGTAGCCTCACAGAAGAAGAGTACATCGAAGAGCGTGTCCTCACAAGGTGGCAAGCAGTTGACCTCTTTCGAGATGGATGCTGCCGACTATGAAGAGAACCGTCACTTTTTCCTCTCACAATATTTCCACGACCATTACGATGCCGGCATGAAGACGTTGCCGAACCTCACCACGGGTGTGACGATCAACCGCGTGGAGATCTGGGTGACGAACAAGACCGGTACGACGACGAGCACCCGAAACATCATCGCCCTTACGGACCTCGGAGAGAACAGCAAGGTGAGCAACAGCCGTTGGACCACGACAGGCTTCCCCGTGCCGGCCAATGCCGCCAACACGGAATATGAGACGATGACAAACACCTACAGTGCTGCCCGCGACATCGACCAGACATCGAAGGTCCTCGACGGAGCAGGACTGAAAGGTGGCACCGACTATGAGAAACTGCAGAGCGCACGTCTGCTGTCCTCTTCTGAGTATACGGTGAACAATGCCCTCGGCTACGTCTCACTGAAGACTTCACTGCAGACCGATCAGGTGCTTGCCGTGGCGTATGAATATACCTACGGTGGCCGAACCTATCAGGTAGGTGAGTTTGCCAGCGACATCACCGACACGAAGCAAGCACTCTTCGTGAAGTCACTAAAGAACACGAGCAACAACCCCTCGCAAGGCAACTGGCCGTTGATGATGAAGAACGTCTACTATCTCGCCTCCACGGTGGAGAAAGAGAAGTTCCGCCTCGACGTCAAATATCAGAGCGACACTACCGGCGTCTACCTCAGTTATATCCCCGAGCAGCAGGTCAAGAGCACGACACTTATCAAGCTCCTCGGTGCCGACCGCCTCGACAATAACAACAAAGCACACAGCAATGGCTATTTCGACTATGTAGAAGGCTACACCGTGAGCAACGGTCGCGTGTTCTTCCCTGTGGCTGAGCCGTTCGGTAGTTACATGTACAAGACCCTCGTGGAGCATGGTGTGCCTGCTGATGTGGCAAAGAAATACGCCTTCACTGAGCTCTACGACTCCACGAAGACCATCGCCAAGCAGATTGCCGAGAAAGACAAATATATTTTCCAAGGTCAGTATCGTGGTACGTCAGCCAACGTCATCTCCCTCGGTGCCTATAATGTGCCACAGGGATCTGTCGTCGTGACCGCCGGTGGTGTGACGCTCACCGAAGGTACCGACTACTCCGTCGACTACTCAGCCGGTGAAGTGACGATCCTCAACCAGAGTATCATCGATGCAGGAACAACGGTAAACGTATCGTTGGAGAGTCAGAGCGACTACTCGCAGATGCGTAAGACGATGTTCGGCATGAACTGGGAGTATGACTTCTCGAAGAACTTCCAGCTCTCGGGTACCGTTCAGCACCTCAGTGAGCAAGCCCTGACGACAAAGGTCGCCATGGGCGCAGAGCCTGTGAACAACACCATCGTGGGTTTCAACATCAACTGGAAACACGAGAGTCAGTGGCTCACAAACGCCCTCGACAAAATCCCGTTCCTTCACCTCACGCAGCCTTCCCAGATCTCGTTCACGGGAGAGTTTGCCAAGCTCTTCGCCGGTCAGGCGAGCGGTGTTCAGGACAACGCTTCTTACATCGATGACTTCGAGGCTTCCACGGATAAGATTTCCGTCCTTGACCCAACGGCCTGGATTCTCTCCTCCGTCCCCACAATGTTTGCTGAGAGCACCGACAAGACCACACTGCGCTCGGGCTACAACCGTTCGCAGATGGCATGGTACACCATCGATCCGCTCTTCACCCGCCGTTCTTCTTCTTTGACTCCGTCGTATATCAAGAGCGACCTCGCCATGCTCTCCGACCCTTACATGCGTGAGGTCTATGTGCGCGAGCTCTATCCGAACCGTGACCAGAGCAGTTACAATGGCGCTACCTCAACGCTCTCCGTGATGAACATTGCCTACTATCCTAACGAGCGTGGTCCGTACAACTTCAACCCGGACCTCAACTACGATGGTACACTGAACAACCCCACACAACACTGGGGCGGCATGATGCGACGTCTCGACACCAACGACTTCCAGCAAGCCAACATCGAGTATGTGGAATTTTGGATGCTCGATCCGTTCATCCACGAGGAGCAGAAGGGAGAAACAGCGAGTGGCGGTGACTTCTATATCAACCTCGGTGAGGTGTCAGAGGATGTGCTGAAGGACGGAAAGAAGTTTTATGAGAGCGGACTTCCTGTTGACGGCTCTTCCTCATTCACCTATACGCAGTGGGGTAAGATCCCGACACAGACGACGCAGACCTATGCTTTCGCCACGTCGAAGGGTGCCCGCGCCTTGCAGGATGTTGGTTTCAATGGTCTCACGGATGCCGAGGAGCAGACGTTCGACAGTTATCAGGATTTCCTCAAGCAGATCCAGGGCAAGGTGTCGCAGGCTGTCTTCGACTCTATCTGGGCTGACCCTGCACACGACGACTATCATTATTTCCGTGGCACCGACTACGACAACGCGCGTTTCGACATTCTTCGCAGATACAAATATATCAACAACCCACAAGGCAACTCTCCCGACTCTGACAACCGCACGGAGACCTACGACACATCTTATAAGAGCGGGCCTGACGTGGAGGATATCAACCAGGACTATACTCTTAACGAATACGAGAAATACTATCAGTATCATGTCTCCATCCGCCCCGAGGATCTTCAGGTCGGTAAGAACTTCATCGTGGACAAGCGCGATGCAGCATCGAGCACGCGTCAGGGCGTGAAGACCTTCACGTGGTACCTCTTCCGCATTCCCGTGGACGAGTATGAGAAACGTGTGGGCGGCATCAGCGACTTCTCCAGTATCCGTTTCATGCGTATGTTCCTCACAGGCTTCTCCAAGCCCGTAGTGCTGCGCTTTGCCTCCCTCGACCTCGTGCGCGGCACGTGGCGTGTCTATACGCAGAACCTCGACAACGCCGCTTCGCAGACCGGTACCCTCACGACAGCTTCCGTCAGCATCGAGGAGAACAACGACAAGCTGCCGGTCAACTATGTGCTGCCACCGGGCATCCAGCGTGAGCAAGACCCGACACAGCCTCAGCTTGTCGAGAGCGATGAACAGTCGTTGCAGCTCAATGTCGACCACCTCTCCCCTGGTGAGGCAAAGTGCGTATATAAGAACACAACCCTTGACGTACGCAAATACAAGCGTCTGCAGATGTTCGTTCACGCCAACGCCGAGGAGACGAACTCAACGAACCTGCAGGACAACGAGCTCGCCATCTTCATCCGACTCGGATCCGACTATAAGAGCAACTATTATGAGTATCAGATTCCACTGAAACTCACACCTGCAAGCAATAAATACAGCCGCTACAACATCACGGATATCAAGAAGGTGTGGCCGGAGGACAACATGCTCGACATTCCGCTGACGCTCTTCACCAATGTAAAGCGCGAGCGTAACCGTGCACGCGCCCTCGGTACAGCGTCCTTTACACGAGCCTATGAGGCTTACGATGCCGACCATCCGAACAATAAAGTGACGGTGATGGGTAATCCTACGCTCGGTGAGATCAAGACGATGATCATCGGTATCCGCAACCTTTCTGGAGAACAAAAGAGTGGTGAGGTGTGGGTCGATGAACTGCGTCTAAAGGAATACAACAGTACCGGTGGCTGGGCTGCTGACGGTAATCTCAATGTGCAGTTGTCTGACATGGGATCAGTCAACGTGCAAGGTAAGTATGTTTCGGAAGGCTTCGGCGGTCTCGAGGATGGCGTCAGCTCCCGCACACAGGACAGTCAGTCGAACCTCCAGGTCACCACGAGCCTGGAGCTCGGTAAGTTCTTCCCCGACAAGGCGAAGGTCTCCATCCCTGTCTATTACAGTGTTTCGAAGCAGACTACAACGCCGAAATACAATCCGCTCGACACCGATATGGAACTGAAGGATGCACTAGATGCCGCCGCCGCCAAACAGGAGCGCGACTCTATCGAGAACATTGCAGTGACAAAGGTGACCAATACGAACTTCTCTGTGTCCAACGCGCGCGTCGGTATTCAGACGAAGCGGCATCCGATGCCGTACGATCCCGCCAACTTTTCATTCACTTATTCTCACTCGCATCAGCATACGCAGGGTGAAACAACGGTCTATGAGAATGAAGACAACTGGCAAGGGACCCTCAACTATGCATGGTCTCCGGTCTATAAGACATGGGAACCGTTCAAGAAGATCAAGAACCGCAGTAAGTGGCTCGACCTTGCACGCAGCCTCGGCTTCAATTATCTGCCGCAGAGCGTAGGTTTCAACTCAGACATGACCCGCTCCTACTATGAGTTGCAGGAACGCGACATGGAGTCGACAGAAAACTCTGAATTGCCCGTCACCTTCTCAGAGCAGTTCCTTTGGAACCGTGAATTCTCCATGCGCTGGGACCTGACGAAGAACCTCCACATGAACTTCCAGAGTGCAACAAACTCGGAGATTGAAGAACCCTATACCCCCGTCAACAAAGACCTCTACCCAGACAGGTACCAGGCTTGGAAGGACTCGGTGTGGACGAGCATCCGTCACTTCGGTACTCCACTCGACTACCAGCAGACGTTCACTGCCAGTTACCAGGTGCCATTGAACCTCATCCCTGTCTTCTCGTGGATGCGTACCGATGCTACCTATAACGCCACCTATACGTGGCAGCGAGGCACAGAGCTCGAGGACGGCACGAACCTCGGCAACACCATCGCCAACAATAGACAACTGCAGATCAACGGCAACTTCGACTTCACGAAGCTCTACAATCTCGTGCCTTTCCTCAAGAAAGCCAACGAGCGATTCGACAAGACAACTTACCGCAAGACGGATGCCCAGCGCGAGCAGGAGAAGAAAAAGAAGGAGGCTGAGAAGAAGAAACAAGCCGACGAGATCAAGAAGATCCGTGAGCAAGCTGTGAAAGACGGCAAGGATCCTGACAAGGCTGTTGCCGACTGGCAGAAGAAGCAGAAGGAGGAGGCCGCTAAGAAGAAAGCACTTCCGAAGAACCGCAACGCCTTCGAGAAAGAGATCACACTACTTCCCGACACCACCCTCACCGTGGCTCACAACAAACGGACGAAGCGCATTGTCGTCTCTGCCCGCACGATGGACGGCAAGCTCTATAAACTGAAGTTCCGTAAAGTCGGCGACAACAAGATTCGCATCAAGAACAAGGTCGACTCTGCGCTGAAGTTGAAGCTCTCCGTTGTCACCCTGCCTCCATTGGAGGAGAAAGGTTGGTACAAGACGGCCCAGACCCTCGCGCGCTTAGCGATGATGGTGCGGTCGGCAAGTATCAGCTACAGTAACCAGTACGCCATGTCGCTCCCGGGCTTCATGCCAACCATCGGCAAGGCTTTCGGTCAGACACGTGGCAACCATGTGCTCTCACCGGGTCTCGACTTCGCCTTCGGTTTCGTAGGAGACAGCTATATCAACAAGGCGAAAGAGAACAACTGGCTGCTGATGGCGGACAGTGTCTCTACTCCCGCTACAACAAACTCTACAGAGAACCTCAACGTCCGTGCTACACTCGAGCCCATCAAAGGTTTCAAGATTGACCTCAATGCAGCCCGCGCCGTGACGAGAGCACGCAGTATTGAATATATGTATCAGGGGAACCCAACGACTCAGACAGGCTCCTTCACGATGACAACGATCTCACTGAAGTCAGCCTTTGACGGTATCGGCTCAGCAAACAACGGCTACAAGTCGAAGACGTTCAATAAGTTCTGCGCTTCCCTCGAATCGTTCCGCCAGCGTGTAGAGGCACGCTATGCGGGTACCGTCTATCCGCAAGGTACAACTCTTGCAGGTAAGACCTTCGATGCCGCCAACGGTGGAGTAAACGCCTACTCCGCCGACGTCCTCGTGCCCGCGTTCCTCTCGGCTTACACTTCCGGCAATGGCAAGAGTCTTGACATCTTCCCTTCGCTCATGCATATGATGCCGAACTGGACCATCAGCTACGGTGGACTGAGCAACCTGCCGTGGTTCCGTGATCACTTCCGTTCGGTAAACATCAATCACTCCTACAAGAGTATCTTTGCCGTGGGCTCGTACCAGAGCTACTCCACTTTCGCTTCCTTAGCGGGCAACGATGTGCTCGGTTTCATTACCGACGCCACGACAGGTAACCCGATTCCTAACTCGATGTACAACGTATCTACGGTGAGTATCAATGAGTCGTTCGCGCCGTTGCTCGGTCTCAGTGTCACGTTCCTCAACAACATGACGGCAAAGCTCGAGTATCAGCAGACGCGTGCCACCTCGCTCTCCATGACCTCCGTGCAGGTTAATGAAGCAATCAGCAAGGACTGGGTCTTCGGCTGGGGTTGGCGTATCAACAACTTTAACCTCTTCGGGTTGGGTAACACGAAGCACCGGTCTTCAAGAAGCAGAACCTCGAGTTCTAAGAATACGAAGAACAATTCATCAACAGCCAACACCTCATCATCCAACACTTCTTCGGCCAACCATGCCCTCAACCTGCGCCTCGACCTGAGCTATCGCAAGCAGGCAGCGATCACGCGCGACATCGCCACCGTGACCTCTACGGCATCGAGTGGCAACACCGCCTTCAAGCTCTCCTTCTCAGCCGAGTACACGCTCTCAAAGCTCATGTCCATGAGTTTCTACCTCGACCGACAGACGAACACGCCGCTCCTCGCCTCAAGCAGCTACCCTACTACGACGCAGGACTTCGGTCTGAGCATCAAGTTCTCGCTGACGAGGTAAGAACAGAAGTGTTGCGTACGCAGTCGCATGGCGACTGCACATATTTTAATATCTACTAACTAAAAATCCTTGCACGTCTCAATTATTATTGCTAACTTTGCAATCTCAACATGGCAATCGTGCGCGAGCACGCGCCTCATTCATTAATTTAAATTTAACCACGCACTATGAACAACGCTTGGCGTAATTTCAGCGGAACACGCTGGAAAGATGAGATTAATCTCAGAGATTTTATTCAGCACAACTACACTCAGTACGAAGGAGACGAAACATTCCTTACAGGGCCCACTGCGGCTACAGATACGCTCTGGGGTGAGCTACAGAAGTTACAGAAAGAAGAACGCGCCAAGGGTGGCGTGCTCGACATGGAGACAGAGGTTGTCTCAGGGCTCACAGCTTACGGTCCCGGTTACATCAATGAGAAGACGAAAGACTTAGAGAAAGTTGTAGGTCTTCAAACCGACAAGCCCCTCAAGCGCGCTTTCATGCCTTACGGCGGTATCAAGATGGCTGAACAAGCATGTACAACTTACGGTTACACTCCATCTGCAAAGTTACACGACATTTTCCACAATTACGTTAAGACTCATAACGACGGTGTGTTCGACGCTTACACACCAGAGATGAAACTCGTGCGTCACAATCATATTCTTACTGGACTTCCTGACACCTACGGCCGCGGCCGCATCGTAGGCGACTATCGTCGTGTGGCGCTCTATGGCATCGACCGTCTCATTGAGGAGAAGAAGAACGACCTCGCCAACATGGGTGAGCACGAGATGATCGATGAGGTCGTCCGCCTGCGCGAGGAGGTTGCCATGCAGATCAAGGCCCTTAAGGGCTTGAAGGACATGGCTGCCATCTATGGCTTCGATATCTCACAGCCTGCTACGAACGCACGCGAGGCTGTGCAGTGGCTCTACTTCGGTTACCTCGGTGCCGTGAAGACACAGAACGGTGCAGCCATGTCTGTAGGCCGTGTCTCTACATTCCTCGATATCTATATCCAGCGCGATCTCAACGAGGGCACCCTCACCGAGCAAGATGCCCAGGAGCTCATCGACCATCTCGTGATGAAGTTCCGTATGGTGAAGTTCGCTCGTATTCCTTCCTACAACGAGCTCTTCTCTGGTGACCCCGTATGGGCAACACTCGAGGTGGCAGGTATCGGTCAGGACGGCCGTCACATGGTGACGAAGAACGACTTCCGTTTCCTCCACACTTTGGAGAACATGGGACCTTCTCCCGAACCTAACCTCACCGTGCTCTACAGCAGCCGTCTGCCTGAGACCTTCAAACGTTACGCTGCCATGATCTCAGTGAAGACAAGCAGTATCCAGTATGAGAACGACGACGTGATGCGCCCGGTATGGGGCGACGACTACAGCATCTGCTGCTGCGTCAGTGCTACTCAGACCGGTAAGGAGATGCAGTTCTTCGGTGCCCGCGCTAACCTCGCCAAGTGTCTGACCTATGCCATCAGCGGTGGCGTAGACAGTAAGACACGTCAACAGGTAGGTCCAGCTTACCGTCCTATAGAGGGCGATCTCGTGACCTACGACGAGTTCATGCCGCGCTTCATGGACATGATGGAGTGGCTCGCTGCTGTCTATGTTAAGACTCTGAACCTCATCCATTACATGCACGACAAATATTTCTATGAGGCAGAGGAGATGGCACTCATCGACACCGATGTACGCCGTACCTTCGCTACAGGTATCGCCGGCTTCTCTCATGTTGTCGACTCTATCTCTGCGATCAAGTATGCCAAAGTGAACATCATCCGCGATGAGACCGGCTTTCCCTTGGAGTTCAAGACCGAGGGTGACTTCCCACGCTACGGCAACGACGATGATCGTGCAGACGACATCGCAGTATGGCTCCTCAAGACGTTCATCGGCATGGTTAAGAAGCACCACACTTATCGTAACTCTGAGCCTACGACCTCCATCCTCACCATCACTTCTAACGTGGTGTATGGTAAGTACACGAGCAACATGCCCGATGGACGTAAGGCCGGCGCTCCTCTCTCTCCGGGTGCCAACCCAAGTTATGGCGCTGAGAAGAACGGTCTCCTTGCTTCCCTCAACTCTGTGGCTAAGCTGCCGTATAAGTATGCACTCGACGGTATCTCCAACACGCAGACCATCAGCCCGAACGCACTCGGCCACAACGATGAGCAGCGTGCCAAGACGCTCGTAGGGGTCATGGACGGCTACTTCGACAAGGGTGCTCACCACCTCAACGTCAACGTCTTCGGTGTGGACAAGCTCAAGGATGCCATGGAGCATCCGGAGAAGCCCGAGTATGCTAACTTCACCATCCGTGTGAGTGGCTACGCTGTGAAGTTCATCGACCTCACGCGCGAGCAGCAGCTCGATGTCATCGCACGTCAGGCACACGAGACGCTGTAAATTATGCTACATATTCATTCTCTCGAATCCTTCGGCTCCGTGGATGGGCCGGGGATTCGTTTTATCATATTCCTTAAAGGGTGCCGCATGCGGTGCCGTTACTGTCATAACCCTGACACATGGGCACCAGGCAGCAGCGAAGGTGAGACGATGACCATCCAAGAGCTCCTCGACAAGGCGGAGCGTTACCGTGCTTACTGGGGTAAAGAAGGCGGCATCACTGTGAGTGGCGGAGAAGCACTACTTCAGATCGATGACCTCATCGAACTCTTCGAGGAGGCCCACCGCCGCGGTATCAACACCTGTCTCGACACCGCAGCCCAGCCCTTCACACGCGAGGAACCGTTCTATGGTAAGTTCCTGCGACTGATGAAAGTCACCGACACCGTTCTCCTCGACCTCAAGCATCTCGACAGTGAGGCTCACAAAAAGCTCACGGGATGGGGCAACGAGAACATCCTCGACTGCGCACACTGTCTCTCTGACCTCGGTGTGCCCGTATGGATCCGTCATGTCCTCGTGCCAGGAATCACCGACGACGAGGATCACCTGCGTCGCATGCGTGCGTTCATCAATACACTGAAGAACGTTGAGCGTGTGGAGGTCCTGCCTTACCACACCCTCGGTGTATACAAATGGAAAGAACTCGGCCTTAAATATTCCTTGGAAGGGGTGCCTACACCGACGAAGGAGCAGATAAAGAAGGCGGAAGAGATATTAAGGCCTCTCCCCTAACCCCTCCCCCGTAGGGAGGGGAACAAGCCTTACCAAATGGGTATCACAGCTCCCTCCCTACGGGGGAGGGCCGGGGAGAGGCCGCCCCTACGATGAAAAGATTAACTCCTTAAATTTCAGTAGCTCAGAGAAAAGTTGTAACTTTGCAAAATATTAGATTTATAGAGATTACTGAAATTTCATGACTCGTTCATTTCACCATAGAACCACCGTGGGAGCGGTGTGCGGTATTCTTTTGTTCTTACTGCTCGCCCTCTACGCTTTCTGGATTAAAAACGCTGTAGTGGGGCTCATCATGGCTTTCCTGCTCATTATCTTAGTAGAGCACACGCTCCACAGTGAGTATATCATCACTGACGGCAAACTCATCATCAACAATGGTAAACTCTCGCGCGCCAAAAGCATTGATGTCAACGAGATCCACGACTGCAAGCCGATGACCTCTGTCTTCGGTCTCGTCCATTATCTGCTCCTCACTTATGGAGCATCCAACCGCGTGGTCTCTGTCCAACCACAGAACGAGGCTGCATTCGTCGCAACATTACAAAAAGAAATGCGAAACACTATCAGAAAAGATCTTCAGGAAACACTTAAGAATTATTCAGTGGAAGAAAAAGAATTAGGGAAGGAGGTATGTGATGCGGAATAAGCTCCTCGCACTCTTACTGCTCTTCTTTAGTTCAGTCCTCCCAACCCTCGCACAAACTGATGTAGTCAACGATGACGATGACGATAATGATACCACTGCGGTAGCTGACTCGGCGTGGACTGACTCACTCATCCACCGCAACGACACCCTCGCCTGGCCGAAGAATGTTCAGGCTGAGATAGAACAATTGCTCAAGAGCGAGATGTTCCAGACCTCACAGGTCGGTATCATGATTTATGACCTCGATGCCGACTCCGCTATTTTCCGTCACAACGAGCGTCAGCTCATGCGCCCTGCCTCTACGATGAAGACCATCACTGCCATCACTGCACTCGACCGGCTCGGTGGCGGCTATCAGTTTAAGACTGAGCTCTGTTACACGGGGCGTGTCGACTCCACGACTCTCAAAGGTGACGTCTACTGTGTCGGAGGCTTCGACCCACGCTTCACACGCGACGACATGCAGGCCTTTGCGGAGGCATTGAAGAAGATGGGAGTCGACACCATTCGCGGCAACCTCTATGCTGACCGCACGATGAAAGACACGGACCTTCTCGGTGAAGGCTGGTGCTGGGATGATGACAACCCTGTGCTCTCTCCGCTCGTCTTCCAGCGCAAAGACATTTTCATGGATAAGTTTCAGGAAGCTTTGCAGCGCGCCGGCATCACGGTCACGGGAACTGTCGGTGTGAGACGTAAGCCCCAGGATGCCAACTGCATCGTGAACCGATTCCACACCATCGACCAGATCCTCATGCGCATGCTCAAAGAGAGCGACAACCTCTATGCGGAGTCGATGTACTATCAGATTGCTGCCTCTACGGGTAACCGCCCTGCCACGGCTAAGGATGCACGCACCATCGAGCGCCAGCTCATTGAGCGTCTCGGGCTTAATCCTTCTCGTTATCGCCTCGCCGACGGCAGCGGACTATCACTCTACAACTATGTCTCCCCCGAGCTTGAGGTGAAGTTCCTGCGCTACGCTTACGAGAATCAAAATATTTATAACCACCTCCTCCCCGCCCTGCCTATCGCTGGTGTTGACGGCACGCTGAAGAAGCGCATGCGCAATCAGTTCACACGCGGCAACGTACACGCCAAGACAGGTACCGTAGAAGGTATCTCAAGTCTGTGTGGTTATCTCACAGCTGCCAACGGCCATCACCTCTGTTTCTCAATCATCAACCAAGGGGTGATGCACAGAAGTAATGGCCGCGCGTTCCAAGATAAGGTTTGCTATATTTTGGCTAAGCCTTGATTCACACGTAGGGGCGGCCCTCGTGGCCGCCCTATTGTGCTTGGAGTAATTAAATATTAGGGCGGCCACGAGGGCCGCCCCTACGGTTTTACAGCGGTGTGGTGAAGATGAACTCTCTGAGGCAATAGTAGCTCAGGATTCCAGCGATATATCCGGCGAAAGCAATCCAACTCACGTGTTTCATATACCATCCGAAGGTGATTTTCTCCAAGCCCATGACCACGACACCGGCAGCAGAACCGATGATCAGCATCGAGCCACCTACACCGGCACAGTAAGCGAGCAACTGCCAGAAGATACCATCCGTAGCAAAGTCACCGGCTGCTGCCACAGGATACATACCCATACATCCGGCAACAAGTGGCACATTATCGATGATCGATGAGAGCACACCGATGATACCTGTCACCATGAAGTGGTTACCGTTAAACGTCACGTTCAAGCCTTTACCCATTGCTGTAAGGGCACCGATCTCTTCCAGGCAGCTCACTGCCATCAGAATGCCGAGGAAGAAGAGAATCGTACTCATATCGATATTACGGATGAGGTTCACGACACGTTTCTTGCGAGCACCTTTCTCCGTGGAGAGACCGGCATAGAACACCTCTGTGACGATCCACAGCAAGCTCAGCACAAGCAGGATACCGACAAACGGCGGCAGATGAGTGATGCTCTTGAAGATAGGCACGAAGACGAGGCCACCGACACCTACCCAGAACACAACCTTACGCTGGAAATCACTCAGCTCCTGCTCCGGTGTCAGTGCAGCGTCAGCTACCTTCGTACCCTCATCGAGCGTACCTTTCAGTCCCATTTGCAGGATGAGGGCAGGAATAACCATTGAAATGATAGAAGGAATGAGAATCTCACTGATGACGCCGGCCGCCGTGATCAGGCCTTTGTTCCACAGCATGATCGTCGTCACGTCGCCAATCGGTGAGAAGGCACCGCCACTATTGGCTGCAATGATGACAAGCGCTGCATAGATGATGCGATCCTTATGCTGCGGCACAAGTTTGCGGAGGATCATGATCATCACGATAGACGTCGTCATGTTGTCGAGGATAGCCGAGAGGAAGAAAGTCATGAACGCGATACGCCACAGCAACGCGCGCTTGCTCTTCGTATGCATCACACGGCGCACCCAGTCGAAACCGCCGTTCTGATCCACAACCTCCACGATGGTCATGGCGCCCATGAGGAAGAACAATGTTGTACCGGTGTCACCCAAGTGGTTCTGGATGATATCCGTGACGAAGGTGAGCACAGGGTCCACGGAGTTGCCGAGTCCCGGATGCTCAAGTTTGAGAATGTCCATAAACTGCGGGTGCATGAGCTGGACAAAATAGCCCGGATTGAGCATATACAACGTCCAGACAACGACGAACATAAGCAGAGCCACGGCGGCTTTGTTCACCTTCGTCACACTCTCCAGGGCTATGAAGAGATAGCCCACGATGAACACGATAATAATCGCAATAGATAGTGTTGACATTAGCGTAATGAAATTATGATTATATTATTTTATTATCCCGTTACAAAATTACAAAATATCCGCCAAACAATGTGCATCATGCGATAGATTTAATCATATTGCAACAATAAAAATCATCATTTTCTCTCGCTTTTCTTATAGCTTTTCATTATCTTTGCAAACAATATTAATCACAAAGAATGAATCCAGAAGAAGCCAGTAAAGTGAAGCTCAGCGAGAACATCATCCTCGCCGATGCCGACTATATAGACTATGTAGCCTTCCAGCTATCCGTACAGTTCGAGCGTATGATAGGCCGCCGCATCCCGAAGGCTGACCTCAGTCAGTGGGCCGTGGACATCGCCCTCGACGGTGGACTGCGTGCCGACGGCAAGTCTCATGAGACGCAGGTTGTCCTCGTGCACGAGAAGCAGAACCCGAAGCTCGACAACTTCACGCCGTCTCTCTACGACACGGAGCTCAGCGGCCAGGCGTTCAAAGACGACAAGCTCGGTGAGTTCCTCATCAACGCCTATGCTGTAGGCGATGTCGTTAGCAAGGACGACTACCTCCTCGACACCGTGAACATGGTCTTAGGCCACAACGAGGTGAAGCGCCTCATGATTATCCCCAACGGTGAGCAGGGCTCGATCTACGAGGAGCTCGCCGGCGCACTGCGTGAGGCCCCTGAAGACAAGCACATCACGCTCTTCGCCATGCAGCCCATGCCCGGCGGCAACTTCCGACAGGAAATCCTCGGCTATTCGCTCATGAACGCCTTGGGCATCAAGAGCGATGAACTGAACCCGCAACAATAACAACATTAAATATTTACATTAAACATTATACTATTATGAGCAACAGAGTACTGATGATTGGAGCCGGTGGCGTTGCCACGGTATGTGCTTTCAAGATTGCACAGAACACCGATGTGTTTGGTGAGTTCATGATTGCCAGCCACCATCGTGAGAAATGTGTCAAGCTCGTCGACGCTATCCATGCCAAAGGCTATAAGATGCCTATCGAGACCGCAGAGGTCGACGCCGACAGCGTGGACCAGCTGAAGGAGCTCTTCAACAGTTACAAGCCCGACCTCGTCATCAACCTTGCCCTCCCCTACCAGGACCTGAGCATCATGGAGGCATGTCTCGCCTGCGGATGCAACTACCTCGACACGGCCAACTATGAACCGAAAGACGAAGCTCACTTCGAGTATTCATGGCAGTGGGCTTACATGGACCGCTTCAAGCAGGCCGGCCTCACCGCTATCCTCGGTTGCGGTTTCGACCCGGGTGTATCTCAGGCTTACACAGCCTACGCTGCCAAGCACCACTTCGACGAGATCCACGATCTCGACATCGTCGACTGCAATGCCGGTAACCACCACCACGCCTTCGCAACGAACTTCAACCCGGAGATCAATATCCGTGAGATCACACAGAAAGGTCTCTACTATGAGAACGGTGAATGGAAAGAGACGGAGCCCCTCGCCGTACACCAGGAGCTGACCTATCCTAACATCGGCAAGCGCGACTCTTACCTCATGCACCATGAGGAGCTCGAGAGCCTAGTGAAGAACTATCCGACGATCAAGCGCGCTCGTTTCTGGATGACCTTCGGCAAGCAGTATCTCACCTACCTCGACTGCATCCAGAACCTCGGCATGAGCCGCATCGACCCCATCACCTATGAGGCTCCTCTCGCTGACGATCCCGAGAAGACAGTGAAAGTGAACATCGTACCGCTGCAGTTCCTCAAGGCCGTGCTGCCTAACCCGCAGGATCTCGGCAGCAACTACGACGGCGAGACCTCTATCGGTTGCCGTATCCGTGGTATCAAGGACGGCAAGGAGCACACCTATTATATATACAACAACTGCAAGCACCAGGACGCTTACAACGAGACGGGCATGCAGGGTGTGAGCTACACCACGGGTGTGCCGGCGATGTGCGGTGCCATGATGTTCTTCAAGGGCCTATGGAAGAAGCCGGGTGTATGGAACGTCGAGGATTTCGATCCCGATCCATTCCTCGAGCAGCTCAACAAGCAGGGACTGCCCTGGCATGAGGAGTTCGACAAAGATATCGAGCTGTAAATTATAAGATAACGGAATAAAAGGAAATGGCAGACACAGATCAATCCGCGGAGAAGCAGGCGAAGCTGAAAGCCCTGCAAGCCGCAATGAGTAAGATAGAAAAAGACTTCGGTAAAGGATCCATCATGAGGATGGGTGATGAGAAAGTAGAAAACGTCGACGTTATCCCAACAGGTTCCATCGGCCTCGACCTTGCCCTCGGCGTAGGCGGCTACCCACGTGGCCGAATCATCGAGATCTACGGTCCTGAGTCGTCAGGTAAGACAACCCTTGCTATCACAGCCATCGCTGAGGCACAGAAACAAGGCGGCATCGCAGCGTTCATCGATGCTGAGCATGCTTTCGACCGATTCTATGCTGAGAAACTCGGTGTCGATGTCGACAACCTCTGGATATCACAGCCTGACAATGGCGAGCAGGCCTTGCAGATCGCAGACCAGCTCATCTCCTCGTCAGCCATCGACATCCTCGTCGTCGATTCCGTGGCAGCCCTCACGCCGAAGAAAGAGATTGAGGGTGACATGGGCGACTCCGCTGTCGGCCTTCAGGCTCGCCTGATGAGTCAGGCCCTGCGTAAGCTCACCGCCACGATCTCGAAAACGAACACCTGCTGCATCTTCATCAACCAGTTGCGTGAGAAGATCGGTGTGATGTTCGGCAACCCCGAGACAACGACAGGTGGTAACGCTCTTAAGTTCTATTCGAGCGTGCGCCTGGACATCCGTCGTGTGACGACCCTGAAAGACGGTGACAACGTCTACGGTAACCACGTACGCGTGAAAGTAGTGAAGAACAAGGTCGCTCCTCCTTTCCGTAAGGCTGAGTTTGATATTCTCTTCGGACAGGGTATCAACAAAGTGGGAGAAATCCTCGACCTCGGTGTGGAACACGACATCGTCAGCAAGAGCGGCAGTTGGTTCTCTTACAACGGCTCGAAGCTCGGACAGGGTCGTGACGCCACGATGCAGTTGCTCAAGGATAACCCCGAGCTATGCGACGAAATCGAGAAGCAGATCATGGATAAGATAAAAGCAGAATAATAAAGAGCGGCCACAAAGGCCGCCCCTTATTTTTATGCGTACGTCTCGAGGAACTTCATTCTGCCCTCAGCCTTGATCTCTTTCGTCGTGGCAGGGAACAGAAGGGAGTCACCGGCGGCAACCTCATAGACGTTACCCTCATCATCCGTAAACTTACCCTCACCGTCGACAACAATAGTGATGAAGAACGAGTCGAGAGCCTCGACATCGAGCGTCAACGGCTTGTCAATATCATAAACGAACGTACTGAAGAACGGGCACTGAACAAGCGACACACCACGGTTCTTCTCCGGCACATACGACTGGCGGTAATCGGGCAGCACTTGATAGTTGATGCTCATTGCCGCCTCTTTTGTATGTAGTTGACGGTAGTTGCCGTTCTTATCCTTACGCTTGAAGTCATAGATACGGAATGTCACATCCGATGTCTGCTGAATCTCACAGAGGAAACAGCCTTTGCCGATGGCATGGATACGACCCGAAGGAAGGAAAAAGCAATCGTCTTCTTTCACATTGTAATGGCCGAGAGCATCGACGATGGTACCATCTTCCACCATCTTCGCATACTGCTCCGGCGTAATCTGCTTACAGAGGCCGACAAGCATGTTGGCATCCTCGTCCGACTTCATGACATACCACATCTCCGTCTTGCCACGCTCATAGCCGAGCTTGTGCGCGATCTCATCCGTAGGATGGACCTGGATAGACAATGGCTGCTGGGCATCGATAAACTTAATGAGCAGCGGGAACTCGTTGCCATACTTCTTGTAGTTAGCCACACCTACGAGTTTCTCTTTCAGGACTTCAACTACCTCGCTGAGTTTCTTACCATCAAACTCACCGCCATTAACGACGGTCTCGTTCCCCGGTACCCCGGAGATTTCCCAACTCTCTCCAACGTTCTCTAAGTCGGAGCTTAGATGTTTGAATGGGATGATCTTGTTGCCACCCCACAATGTCTGTTTGAGCAGCGGATTAAAACGTAATGCTTGCATAATAATAAAGAGAAGCCCTCCTGGCCCCACCCCTACCCCTCCCCCATCCAGGGGAGGGAGAGATATACTTCAAGAGATGATGCTTATCAATTGGGCTAATCGAACATGTTGTTTAAAATTGTTGTTTAATCTATTACTATCAGTATTGTCTTCTATTTTCACCTTTATATTGTTTATCCCTGTAATCAGCCCCCTCCCCTGGGTGGGGGAGGGGCCCGGGGTGGGGCCGTTAGGTGGGGTTAGCTAATTCTTCCTCCAGAACTCCGGCGTCAGCACGATGATGACAGTGAAGATCTCCAGACGGCCGACAAGCATCATGAAAGAGCAGAACCACTTGATGAAATCGGGCAACTGCGACCACGACATCGTAGGACCGATCTCCGTACCGAGTGTCGGGCCCACGTTACTCAGACAACTTAGACATATCGTGATGGCGTTAGTGTTGTCCACACCCGCCGCGATGATGACGAAGGCGAAGATAAAGAACAGCAGGAGGTACGCTGCGACGAATGCTAAGAGCGACACCCTCTGTTTGTCAGGGATGTTTGTACCACTGATCTTCAATGGCAGCACAGCATTGGGATGGAGACGTTGCATGAACTCATTTTTCAGCACTTTGAGGATCATCACACAACGCACACATTTCAGTCCGCCCGTTGTCGAGCCTGAGCATGCACCGAAAAACATCAACACGGCGAGGACAACCCAAGTCACATGCGGCCAAGCACCTGCGTTGTCGTTAAACAGTCCCGTAGTAGAGATGAACGATACCACTTGGAAAATGGCAGAGCGGAAGGCATGCTCAATGGCATAGTGGTTACGGAAAATGAGTTCACACATGATGAACACCGTAGCTAATGCCACGACAATGATATAAAAACGGAACTCGGAGTCCTTGAAAAGGCTCTTCCATTTCCGCTTGAAGAATGTCATATATAATAAGGTGAAATTGGTGCCGGAGAGGAAACAGAAGAACGTTGTGATATATTCGAGTGCTGGTGAGTGGAAATACTCTGTAGAGTCGTTATATGTCGAGAATCCGCCCGTAGCCACCGACGACATTGTAAAGTTGGCTGCATCAAACCAGTTCATACCGAAAATCTTATAACTGAAGAAGCACGCTAAGCTCAATGCGAGGTACACGAACCAAATATAACGCACGCTTGTGGAAAGCTTCGGCTGCAACTTCGTCTTGATTGGTCCCGTCGACTCGGCTCCGAAGACGCGGATGCTCCCGCTTCCTCCAGCCACAGAAGGGATGAGGGCGATGACCGTGAACACGATGCCTAAACCGCCGACCCACTGTGTCAAGGAGCGCCACGTAAGGATGCCGTGCGGCAGTGCTTCGACATCATCGATGATCGTCGCACCCGTCGTCGAGAAGCCTGACATCGCTTCAAAATAGGCATCCGTGAAACTGTCAAGGTAACCACCAAGAAGGAACGGAAGCGTTGCAAAGAGTGAATAGATGACCCACACGAGAGTCACGAGAAGGTAAGCGTCACGCCGAGACAACCGATTTTCTGCCTTACGCCCCAAGAATTTCAAAATGGCACCAGCAAAAATCGTGATGATCGCCGACGAAGCAAAGAGCAGGATGTCATCCTCCTCATAGCAGAGCGCCACGACCATGCAGAGAAGCATCGTCACAGCCTCGCCGTAGAGTAGGCTGCCCAATACCCTAAATATGATTTTATAATTGATCATTATATTTACAACGACAAACGGTTAAGGAGGTCCCTGCCAATGGCCTCAATCTTCCGCGGTGAATTGAAATACCGTTCCAACACTTTCATATTCACACCGTGACAGAACACAACGACATGGTCACCTGCCTCAATCTGCGTGTTACCATTGACAAGCATTCCTTTATCGCCACGCACCAGTCCACCGATCGTCACATCCTGCGGCAGGCGGAGGTCGCGCACCGTCATCTTCGTCACCTTCGAATCTTCCTTCGCTACAAACTCCGCCACATCAGCGTTCGCTGACATGAGGAACGTGACATTAAGCACGTCAGCGTCGAGCATAACCTGATAGATACGGCTTGCGGCAATGGCTTTCTTGTTGATGATTGTACCGATGTCGAGACTCTCCGCCATCGACACGTAGTCGAGATTCTCCACGTCCGCCACCGTCTTCCTTACACCGAGGCGCTTGGCAGTGAGACAGGCGAGGATATTCGTCTCTGCGTTTCCCGTGAGAGCGACAAAGGCTTGCGTGTTCTTGATGCCTTCATCCTCAAGGAGCGACGTGTCGCGCGCATCACCCTGGATAACGAGCGTCTTGTCCTCCACGAGCTGGTTCAGTTCTTCACACCTATCAGGATCGACCTCAATGATCTTCGCATGCATATACTCCGGCATACTTTGCAGGGCACGTACTGCTGTCATGCCGCCACCCATAAACATCACGTTACGCACGTCGACATATCCCGTCTTACCCGTAATCTCACGAATATAAGGGATATACTGCTTCGTCGTCATAAAATAAGCGAGATCGAAGCAGTGAAGCTCATCGTTACCGCCGGGGATAATAGTCTCCCGGCCGCGCTTGATGGCGACAATATGATACGGATCGTCGGGACCACAGAGGTCCTTCAGCGGCTGGTTCAGGATCTTACAATTGTCACGCAGTTTGATAGCAAGCATCACGAGGGCGCCGCCGTGGACATCCCAACGCTGACGGACCCACGACATCTTCAACCCATTATTGATCTCCTTTGCGGCGAGGATCTCCGGGTAGATGAGGACATCGACACCAAGATCCTTATAGAACTGTCGTACGTCCTCCTCCACATACTCTGCATCATTGACTTTAGCCACTGTCTTCTTCGCATGTAGGGCGTGGGCGAGGACACAACTGTTGATATTCTCGTTCTCGTCGGGTGACACGGCGATGAAAAGGTCTGCATTGGCTGTGCCTGCCTCGCGCAGGGTCTTCAGACTCGAAGGAGACCCGCAGAGCGTGAGCAGGTCATAGTCGGCCCCAATCTTGTCGAGACGGTCCTGGTCATCATCAATAATCGTGATCTCCTCCTGGTTACGTGAGAGTAGCCGGGCAAGATGTGTTCCGATGGCGTATGCGCCTGTAATGATAATCTTCATAATAATATTTCAATCTGCTTCCGCAAGCTTTCGTTATCAATGCCGCACACCTTCCGCAACTCGTCCACAGTACCGTGCTCCACGAACTCATCGGGGAGCCCAAGGCGTACGAACGTCGGCTTGTAGCCGTGATCAGCCATCCATTCGAGGACGGCAGAACCCATACCGCCGTTGCGCTCACCGTCTTCCACGGTGATGATCTTCGTGAACCTCTCTCCGATCTCCGTGAGCAGATGCTCGTCGAGGGGTTTGAGGAAACGGATATCGTAATGTGCAACCTTTCCCGCATTGTCGGGGTCTGCCGTTTCTATCTCCTTGATGACCGTCTCAATGTCATTGCCGATCGGACCGATTGTGATGACCGCCACCTCCGTGCCGTCGTGCAGCTTTCTTCCGGTACCGACCTTGACCTCTTCCAATGGACAGCTCCACTCATCAGCAGGCAGCACGCCGCGGCCCCGCGGGTAGCGGATAACGAAGGTGCCCTTGCCGGGCATCTGTGCCGTGTACATCAGTCGGCGCAGCTCATGCTCATCCATCGGTGAAGCGATCGTGAGGTTCGGAATTGGGCGCAGTGCCGCCATGTCGAAAGCACCATGATGTGTTGGACCGTCCTGACCTACGAGGCCCGCCCTATCAAGACAAAGCACCACAGGGAGGTTCAATATAGCAAGGTCATGGATGATATTGTCGTAGGCACGCTGAGCAAAGGCACTGTAGATATTACAGAACGGCTGCAGGCCGTCCTTTGCCATGCCTCCGGAGAACGTCACGGCATGGCCTTCGGCGATGCCGACATCGAAGACGCGGTCCGGCATTTCCTTCATCATGATGTTCATCGAGCACCCCGTGGGCATGGCAGGCGTCACGCCGACGATACGCGGGTTCTGCTTTGCAAGTTCCAAAAGCGTCTTACCGAAGACCTCCTGATATTTCAATGGCTGTTGTGCCGTTCCTTCAGCAATACGTTGGCCCGTGGCAACGTCGAACTTCCCCGGTGCATGCCATACCGTGGCATTCTTCTCCGCAGGAGCATAGCCCTTTCCTTTGATGGTATGGAGGTGGAGAAGCTTCGGACCTTTCATGTCCTTGATCTGCCGTAGCACATGTACAAGGTTCTCAACATCGTGCCCGTCGAACGGTCCGAAGTAGCGGATGCTCATACCCTCGAACATGTTCTGCTGGTGGGTTAGCGCACTCTTCAACGCGTTGTTCAGTCGGATGATCCCCTTGCGGCGGTCGTCATTGAGATAACCCTTACCATGGAGCCACTGCGAGGCTTTAAACCGCAATTTGTTGTACGTAGCATTGACATCGAGGTTGATGAGATACTGCTCCATACCACCCACAGCACGGTCGATGGACATATCGTTGTCGTTGAGGATGATAAGCATATCGTTCGGCGTCGATGACACGTTGTTCAGCCCCTCGAAAGCCAAACCGCCACTCATAGCACCATCTCCGATAACCGCTACGACATGTCGGTCGTCATGTCCCGTCTTCTTCGCAGCCACAGCCATTCCCAGAGCAGCAGAGATGCTGTTCGACGCATGTCCGCAAGTGAACGTGTCATACTCGCTCTCCAAAGGCGTGGGAAACGGGCGGATGCCGCCGAATTGTCTGTTCGTGCAGAACTGATCACGGCGACCTGTGAGAATCTTATGACCATAAGCCTGATGCCCTACATCCCAGACGATACGATCGTCGGGCGTATTGAAGACATAGTGGAGCGCTACTGTCAGCTCCACCACGCCTAAGCTCGAGGCGAGATGTCCGGGGTTCACCGACACCTCTTCTATGATGTCCTGTCGCAACTCCTTGCATACCTCAGGCAACTGCTCTACGCGCAGTTTCCTCAGGTCCGCAGGATAATCGATGCGGCTCAGGAGTGAATATTGCTTCTCATCCATCAATGAATGTTCATACGTTAAGGCCGTCACAGCCAATTTTTTGCAAAGTTACACAATTCTCAGCAACTAACGCTAAAAAGAATAAAGAAAAAGACCTCACCGCCTCCCCTCATTTTTTCATTCTTTCGTTCTTTTAATCTTTCAAAATTCCCTACCTTTGCATTATTAATCAATTCATTTAATATTCCCGCGTTCTCCCTACGGGGGAGGGCCGGGGTGAGGCCTATGAAATACATTCTCTCTTCCTTCCTTCTCCTCGCCGCTATCTCTCTATCGGCGCAGAAGACAACACCCGGAGGTGGCATCTCCGCCACTCAGCTCCATCAGATCGTCAGCAGTCAGCCCTCTTCCATCGCTGACCGCGCCCTCGCCAATGCCATCGCTCAGAACAAGATCGATGACCTAGCGAAGGACTACCGCAATGCCGCCACGATGACGACAACATTCTCCATCGAAACACCGAAGCAGAGCATTCACGACCAGCAGAGCTCCGGCCGCTGTTGGATGTTCTCCGGGCTCAACGTCCTCCGTGCCAACTTCGCTAAGCAGCATGCCGTCACCGACACTACCGATGCCCTCCATGGTGCTGTCGTTGAGTTCTCTCAGGCTTACCTCTTCTTCTACGACCAACTCGAGAAGGCGAACCTCATGCTGCAAGGCGTCGTCGACAATGCCAAGAAACCGATGGACGACACGCGCGTGCAGTTCTTTTTCAAGAACCCCATCAACGACGGCGGCACGTTCTGCGGCATCGCCGACCTCACGGAGAAATACGGCATCGTACCAATGAGCGCCATGCCGGAGACCTACAACTCTGACAACACCAGCCGCATGTCGAAACTTGTCGCCTCCAAACTTCGCGAATACGGCCTTGAGCTCCGCCGCATGATAGCCTCAGGCAAGAGTGCGGCGCAGATCCGCGCCCGCAAAACCGAGCAGCTCGCCACGATCTATCACATCCTCGCCCTGACGCTCGGTGAGCCCGTCAAGACATTCTCCTACACGTTCCGCGACAAGGACGGCAAGGCACTCCTCACGAAAGAGTATACCCCGCAGTCGTTCTATGCAGAGACTGTTGGCAAGCCTCTCAACGGCTCGTTTATCATGGTCATGAATGATCCGCGCCGACCCTACCACAAGACCTATGAAGTAGAATACGACCGCCACATCTACGACGGACACAACTGGAAGTACCTCAACCTCCCGATGGACGACATCGCGCAGCTCGCCATCAGCTCACTTAAAGCCGGCCATAAACTCTATTCTAGCTATGACGTCGGCAAGCAGCTCGACCGCAAGACAGGATTTCTTGACACGGCCAACTACGACTATGGCACTCTCTTCTCCACAACGTTCCCGATGAACAAGGCTGACCGCATCAGCACATTCGACAGTGGTTCGACGCATGCCATGACGCTCACTGCCGTTGACCTCGATGCAGCCGGCAAACCACTGAAGTGGGAAGTAGAGAACTCTTGGGGGCCTTCCTATGGTTACAAAGGCTACTTGATCATGACGAACCGCTGGTTCAACGAATATATGTTCCGCCTCGTCGTCGATAAGGCCTACGTTTCCGAACAGCTCCTCAAAGAGTTCGACCAAAAGCCTACAGAGGTTATGCCGGAGGACCCACTGTTCGGCACCGACGATTGAAAGATTGAAAAAAATGAAAGGAGGAAAAAATGATAGCATTACTGCTTTTCATATTTACGTTCGTAGAGTACAATGTGGAGAATCTCTTCGATACCATGCACGACCAAGGGAAGCTGGACGAAGAGTTTCTCCCAAATTCTTCCTATCATTGGACGCGCTATAGATATTGGCGAAAGTTAGATCATATCAGTCAAGCACTCGTATCGTGTAGTGATACGACCTTAGGACATCTACCCGACATGGCTGTATTGACCGAGGTAGAAAACGATACGGTGATGCGTGATCTCACACGCCGTTCACCTCTCCGTAATGCTCGCTACGAATATGTTATGACTAACAGCCCAGATCAGCGCGGTATTGACGTCGCCCTACTCTATTCACCCTTTGCCTTCCGACTTCTTAATAATCATGCTGTACGCATCAACCCACCTGTAGGGCATCGCCCGACCCGAGATATCCTATACGCTTCAGGAATCATCATGAGTGGAGATACATTACATGTTATCGCTGTCCATGCCCCCAGCCGGGCGGGCGGAGAGGCTCAATCGCAACCCTATCGCATGATTGTTGCAAAGAAAGTCATTGATATCGTTGACTCAATAAATCAAAATAGTCAACATCCGCTCATTATCGTCGCGGGAGACTTTAATGACTATTCTAAAGATGCAACGCTCCAATTGATTGTTAACCACAACATGACAGAAGCATCACTAAACGCGAAAGGGCTCAACGGAGCCCGCGGCACCTATCGCTATCACGGAGAATGGGGAAGCCTCGACCATATCTTCTGCAATGATCGTTTAGTTGAGAAATTTAAATTCTGTCACATTTACGATGCTCCCTTCTTATTAGAGGAAGACAAAAAATACGGTGGAGTAAAACCCCACCGTACTTTTCTTGGTCCCCGCTATCTTGGCGGTTTCAGCGACCACTTACCGCTTGTTGCCGTCTTTGCATTCTGACTTATTTTTTACGCCTTTACGGCCTATTCTCATCGCGCCTCATATGCGTCGCGTTTCCGCCTCATATGTGTCGCGTTTCCGCCCCATATGCGTCGCGTTTCCGCCCCATATGCGTCGCGTTTCCACCTCGAATGTGACGCGATGACAATGAAGTAAGCCAAAAATAATTGTCCAGTGCAGATGATAAGGCTCTATATGTAATCAACAACCCCTCCTTTAGGAGGGGCTTGGGGAGGCCTCCCTTATTTATGCTCTTTATAGTACTTCACGCCCTGCTTGACGTTTTGGATGAGTGCTTTGGTAGAGAAGGTGGCACCAGTCTTGGCATCGACGTTGAGCTTTTCGACTTTGCTAACGCTCTTGCCCTCGAACTGCGCGAGGACAGCTTTGGCTTTGGCGAAGAACTTCGGGCTCTCTTGGTTTGGAAGGGTTTCGATCTTCTGAATCTTGTTGCTCTTAATATAGATTTTCAAGGGCGTCGGGCCACGGAAACCGCGGACATTGGAGGTCAGCGACGTGGTGTTGACGACAGTCGTCTTGCCGTCCTTCGTCAGGATAGCATCGGCGGCAATGAAACTGCTGAGCAGGATAACAGCTGCAGCTGTGAAAATTGCGGAATGCGAAAAATGTAATTTATTCATGAGTAATCATTAAAATATTTCTTGCAAAGTTAGCCATTTAATGGAGAAAATACATTATCTTTGCCTTATAAAAAAACTAAAGATTAAGTAATAATATTAGATGTTATGGATCTGAAGTTGCGTCACAACGCTAAGATGCGTCTTATCATGGGGTCAGTGCTTGTGCTGGGCCTTCCGGGACTGTTGTTCGTTGTCGTGTGGCCGTTCTTCGGCTGGCGGTGGGCGCTCGTGCTGCCGGTTGCGTGGGAGCTGCTCGTGGCCTACGGTTTCTTCTTCGGTTGGCGCCATATCATCGTGCGGCGTGCGACGTGTACTTCTCCCCTGCTCCCGAAAGCTTTTGACGGCTATAAGGTGCTGCAGCTCTCCGACATCCATATAGGTACTTATCTGCGCAACCGAGGCTTCATCGACAAACTTGTCAGGATTGTCAATGCGCAACATGCCGACGTTGTCGTCTTCACCGGTGATCTCGTTAACGTCTCTGCGGATGAGGTCATTCCCTTCCAACATTCTCTCGGACAGATCAATGCACCCGACGGTGTCTACTCCATCATGGGCAACCACGATTACTGTGAGTATATTCCCGTGAAGACCGAAAAGAACATCGAGAAGAACCAGACAGTACTCAAATACCTTGAAGGGAAGATCGGTTGGAAGTTGTTGCTCAACGACCATGTGCTCATCCACCGTGGCGATGACGCTATCGCGATCATTGGTGTAGAGAATATCTCACGCCCACCCTTCCAGGACTATGGAGACCTGAAGAAAGCAATGGTAGGTCTTCCCGCAGGGATGTTCAAGATACTATTAAGCCACGACCCCAGTCACTGGCGCCGTGGCGTACTTCATCAGACAGATATCGCCCTGACCCTGTCTGGGCACACCCATGCCGGTCAGATCCGCGTGGGCCACTGGAGTCCTTCACGTGCGGCCTATCAGGAATGGGGTGGTGCCTACACAGAGTCGGGCTCGATGCTCTATGTCTCGACAGGAATCGGTGGCACCGTCCCGTTCAGAATAGGAGCGTGGCCGGAAGTGAATGTGATAACACTCAAGAGTGAGAACTGACGGCCCCACCCCCTCCCCTCCCCCATCCAGGGGTGGGGTAGATTACCTTGCTTACCTATTGAGGTAAACAGGTGGCCATTCGTAATCACAATGTGGTGTTACTGACCCCTGAAACATATCAGCCCTCCCCCTGGATGGGGGGAGGGAGGGGAGAGGGCCGACAGCTACATGCTTTTACAGCGGATACTCCTCGAACGCGTACAATACGGTGGAGAGGTAACGCTCACCGGTGTCGGGGAGGACAGCGACGATGGTCTTGTTCTCGTTGCCCGGACGCTTAGCGATCTCTGTAGCAGCATAGGCGGCAGCACCCGAAGAGATACCCACGAGAACACCATCCTGCTGTGCGATCTGACGGCCAGCGAGGATAGCCGCATCGTTCTCTACAGCGAAGACTTCATCAATGACTTCTGGGTTGTAGGTCTTAGGAATGAAGCCTGCACCGATACCTTGGATCTTATGAGGACCGGACTTACCACCCTCGAGTACGGGAGAGGAGGCAGGCTCCACTGCGACGATCTGGACATTCGGGTTGAGCTCCTTAAGTCGCTTGCCGATACCGGAGATCGTACCACCGGTGCCTACACCTGCTACAACGATGTCAACCTTGCCGTCTGTATCTTCCCAAATCTCTTTACCTGTAGTCTCATAGTGCTTCTGTGGGTTGGCGGGGTTCTCGAACTGCTCGAGAATCACGGAGCCAGGGATAGAATCGCGCAGACGCTCAGCCTCTGCGATGGCACCTTTCATGCCTGCTGCACCCGGAGTGAGTTTGACCTGTGCACCGTAAGCCTTGACGAGGTTACGACGCTCGATGCTCATCGTCTCAGGCATCGTGAGGATCAGTTTATAACCTTTCACAGCACTCACGAGGGCGAGACCGACACCGGTGTTACCACTCGTCGGCTCGATGATCGTTGCTCCGGGTTTAAGTTTACCGTCCTTCTCTGCTGCCTCGATCATAGCGAGGGCGATACGGTCCTTGGCGCTGCCGCCAGGGTTGAAGGACTCTAACTTTGCGATGACGGGTTTCTTCACGCCACGCAGTGCTGAATATTTCTGAAGCTCCACAAGGGGAGTGTTACCGATAAGATCGGTGATCTGCTTATATATCTTTGCCATAAATTATAGAAGCCCCACCCCGGCCCTCCCCCCGTAGGGAGGGAGCCAAGAATACCATACCCTTTCCAAGGAAGGGCCGAGGCGAGAATTTATTAAATTGATAATGTAAAGAACGCAAGTTCCAATTAAAAATGAGCCTTTGGCAAGGCTCTTTCCCCCTCCCTACGGAGGAGGGAAAAGGGGAGAGGCCTATTTTGACACTGCCTTGAATGCCTGATCGAGGTCTTCGATGAGGTCGAGATAATTCTCTGTACCGATGGACAGACGGATGGTACCGTCGAAGATGCCCTGTTCAGACGCCTCCTCATCGGAGAGCTCAGAGTGCGTGGTACTCTTCGGATGGACGACGAGCGACTTCACGTCAGCGACATTGGCGAGGTCGGAGAAGATCTTCAGATGATCGATGAAATCCCAAGCTGTCTGCTGACCACCGTCGATCTCGAAGGTGAAGATTGAACCGGCACCATTGGGGAAATAACGCTCGTAAAGGTCGTGGTTCGGATGATCGGGCAGTGACGGATGGTTGATCTTCTTCACCAGCGGCTGTGTCTTGAGGTAGTCGATGATCTTCAGTGTATTGAAGACATGACGCTCGACACGGAGCGAGAGAGTCTCGAGACCCTGCAGGAGGATCCAAGCGTTGAACGGAGAGATGCAGGCGCCCTCATCGCGGAGCAGCAAGGCGCGGACACGTGTCACGAAAGGTGCGGGAAGCTTGCCGAAGACGAGGCCATGGTAAGACGGGTCGGGCTTCGTGAAGCCGGGGAACTTATCGTTCTGGAAGTAGTCGAACTTACCACCGTCTACGATGACACCACCGAGGCTTGATCCATGACCACCGATGAACTTAGTAGCGCTGTGCACCACAATATCGGCTCCATGCTCGATTGGACGGATGAGGTATGGGGTACCGAAGGTGTTGTCAATAACCAATGGGATACCGTGACGGTGTGCGATCTCTGCGGAGCGCTCGATGTCGGAAATATTAGAGTTCGGGTTACCGAGGGTCTCGATATACACAAGCTTCGTGTTCGGCTTTATGGCAGCCTCGAGCGCATCGTAGTCGTCGGGGTTGACGAAGGTCGTGTCGATGCCATACTTAGACAGGGTATGCTTCAGGAGGTTGTAGGTGCCACCATAGATCGTATCGGTAGCGACGACGTGGTCACCAGCATAAGCGAGATTCGTGATAGCGTAGGTCAGGGCTGCAGCACCGGATGCAACGGCAAGGCCACCTACTCCTCCCTCGAGGGCTGCTACACGGTCCTCAAAAACACCTTGAGTAGTGTTCGTCAGACGACCATAGATGTTTCCGGCATCCTTGAGGTGGAAACGGTCAGAGGCATGCTGCGCATTATGGAAGACGTAGGAGGTCGTCTGGTAGATAGGTACCGCACGTGAATCGGTTGCGGGGTCTGCCTGCTCCTGTCCTACATGAAGTTGAAGTGTCTCGAAATGAAGTTTTTTCTCGTTGCTCATAATCTCTTTCCTTTCTATTATGATGTTAATATTATGTTCTGTTTTAATGACGATGCTTATCGTCTTATTTACAGTTGCAAAGTTACGCTGATTTTCTCATATAGGAAATCCCACATTGTGGGCATTTTATATACCACAAATGTGGTAGGCCTCAACTGCCCTCCCCCCGTAGGGAGGGGGGAATATCACACCAAGCACGAAAAAAGGCGGCCCGATGGACCGCCTAATTAGAGTTATTTTTCGTATTATTGCTTGGTACGCTTTTCCCCTCCCTACGGGGGAGGGGATAGGGGTGAGGCTTTTAGAAGAACAGATATCTGTTATCCACGACCTTCGCCTTGATGTACAGCTCGTTCATGTAGTTGCTTGCAGCCTGCATAGCCTTCTGACGAATCTGTGCCTCTTCCTGCTGCTCGTTGAACTTCATAGCGTTCTTCTTACGACTGACAACCTGGAACTGGTAGACACCACCCTGGCCCTTCACGGGACGAGAGAAGAACTGACCGACCTTAGCCACATAGACGGCACCACTGAGGGCAGGCTCGCTGGCTCCTGTCGTGCTCACGAAGACCGGAGCAGCGAAAGTGACCTGATTGACCGGAGTAACGACAGCACCCTTGGCCTTAGCAGCTGCAAGGCTCGTAGCACCCTTGGCTTTAGCCATCAGCATATCTGCCTTCTTGTCGCGGAGAACCTCAGCCTTGACCATCTCCTTGACCTGTGGGTCATTGAGGTCACGGTAGCCGATTGGATGAATGCCAGTGCATACGACAACGAGAAGGTTGTCACCGTTGTTACCGCACTCATAGAGTGGAGAGACATCACCGACCTTAGCGTCGAAGAGCCACTTCATAGCGTCACGCGTAGAATGGATACCGGCGAGATAATGCTGAGATGTCGTGACATCCTTAGCCTCCTGCACACTGTAACCGCTCTTGGCTGCGTTCTTGTAGATAGCGTCAGGTGTCGTGTTGGCACTGACGAAGGTACTGAACTTATTATAGATAGCGCTGCGGGTGTCCTTCGAGTAGTCGATAGTCTTCTTGATGACAGCAGCGGTATATTTCTCTACCATGTTCTTACGATCGAGGACCTCGACGATGATGTTACCCTGAGTCGTAGCGATGTTCTTGGTCTCCTTCGGAGCCATCGTCAGCAACGTGTTGAGGTAAGTCTTTGTATCGTTGTCCATCGTGTTCGTGTACTCATACATACGAGTGGTGAGCCACTGCTCATTGCCCTCTTGACCATATTTCTTGGCAAGAGTAGCGAAGTTAGCACCACCTGCGAGAGCCTTGTAGACAGAGTCGGCACGGGTGTGAGCCTCAGCGGGGGTCGTACCACCAATCTGGATAGCACGGAACTGAACAGAATCGGGGAGCTCCTGCTTAGCCACGAGCTTGATGATGTTCAGCGTGTTGTCGCTACGCGACTCCACAGGGCCGAGGGTCTGACCGACGCTCATAGAGTCGAGTTTAGCTGCGATATCTGTCGGGAATGCCTCCTTGCCCACGGGGATACCAAGATAAGGTACGGTAGAAGTGCTCTTACGCACAATATCCGTAGGATCGGCTGCTGCAGCGAGGCTCTTGGCATAACCGTTGAACTCTTTCTGCAAAGCGGCACGGTCAGCGCGCGAAGCAGTGATCTGCACATCGACATACTTGATGTCGCGGCTCTCGACATACTGCTCAAAGCGGGGCTTCATCTCATCGTACTTAGCCTTGAGGTCAGCGTCCGTGATCTTCACCTTTGAGTCGGGGATGCTGCTGTAAGCATAAGAAGCGAGTTGGATGTTGCTCTCCTCGCTCTGCTCCTTGAAGGCCATCTTAGCCTCGACAGGGTTGGAGAGGAAGCAGTGAGAAAGCAGGCCGTTGTATTTCTGCATGAGGAGCTGCTGACGCAAGCTCTTCTCGATATAGTTCCAGTACTTGTAGATAGCGTCGTACTGCTCTGCAGCCTGCGGGTTAGATGTCTTGACCTGCTGGTACTGAGCGAGGAACTGCTTGAGCTGGTTGGCATCGAAGCGTCCTGTCTGGCGGTTCACGAAAGGAGTAGAGAGAAGCATCTGGTTCGTACCCTCGTTGAGCACGTTCTGCATCTCCTCGTCGGTGACGGTGAGACCGAGCTTATCGCACTCTTTCTCGATGAGTTTGTACTGTACAAGATTCTGCCACACCTGGTCACGAAGCTGGTTGAGCTGGTCATCGGTCAGGTTGTCCTGTCCCATGACCTTCATAGCGTCCTGAGCCTCATCCACGAGCTTGGCAAAGTCCTCGTAGCTGATTTTCTCTCCTAAGATTTCACCGACCTGCTGTCGCTCGTTGTTACGCTGTGACTCGCAGGAGCGGAAAGCCTCCTCGGCAATGAAGGCAAAGAGACCGAGACCGATGATGATAATCAGGGTCACGCCTCTACTTCTGATTTTTCCTAATGCTGCCATTTTTGTTTTTACGTTTATTTTATTTTTTATTATTTCCGATTATAACCCTTTAATTTGCAAAATTACTAATTATTCAACAATCCCCCACATCTTTTTAAAAGAAATTTGTGATTTAAAGACGTTTTATGCAGGGTCAATGCGCCACCGTGAGACGGACGAGCTCGATCTTCGTCGCTGTGGACTTCAGGATCTTGAACGAGTAGCGGCCGACGGTGATAACCTCATTGAGTTTCGGGAAGCTCTGGTACTCGTGAAGGATAAGACCACTGACGGTCTTGTAGTCGTCACTCTCTGGGAGCTCGAGGCCGAATCGGTCGTTGGCATCATCAATCTCCACACGTCCGGAAAGGATATAGTTATGCTCATCGACTTGTTTCATGATGAGGTTGTCGCTATCGTGCTCATCCTGAATGTCACCGAAGATCTCCTCCACGATATCCTCCAAAGACACGAGACCTGCCGTGCCACCGAACTCATCGACGACGACACCGAGGCTCTTCTTCTGCTGGAGGAAGATGCGCATAAGCTTCTGCGCCGCCATCGTCTCGGGGACGAACGGCATCTTACGCACCGAGTTCTGCCAGTGCTCCGGCTTGCGGAACATCTCCGAACTGTGGATATATCCAACGATATGATCGATGTCATCCTTGAAGACTACGATCTTTGAGTTGCCACTTTCAATGAACTTCTGTTTAAGCTCATCAATACTACAGTCGATGTCAACGGCGTTGATCTCCGTACGCGGGATCATACAGTCGCGCACCTTGATGTCGGGAAAGTCGAGGGCGTTCTGGAAGATCTTCACCTCATCGTCGACCTCATCGCCTTTCGGCGTGTTATCTATCGACGACTGGAGGAGATAGTCGAGATCCACCTTTGTGAAACTCTTCTCCGACTCCTTCTGATCGATCTTGATACCGACAATACGCAGCATGATACGCGAGAGGAATGTGGAGAACTTGCTCACGGGCCACAGCACAACATAGAACAAGGCAGCGAGAGGTGCGAAGAACGTCAGGAGCGTGTTAGGACTGCTCTTGAAGAATGCTTTCGGCAGGAACTCACCCGTGAAAAGCATGACGAACGTCGAGAGCAAAGTGTCAAGGGTCACGCGGACGCCGGGTCCGAAACTGGCGAAGACCGTGGAATCGAAGATGCGCGCAAAGAGGATGCCGTAGATGACGAGCACGACGTTGTTGCCCACGAGCATCGTTGAGACAAAGCCGTTAGGATGATGATAGAAGAAGTCACAGAGCCGTTGCGACAGCCCATTTTTCTCCTTATCCATTGAGGCGAGCATACGGTTGCTCGACACGAAAGCGATCTCCATGCCGGAAAAGAAGGCGGAGAGCACCATCGTGATGAGAATTTCTATGATAGAAGATATATCAACTTGCACAATTACAACTATTTAGACACCGATTTTCTATTGATTCGGGTTACGCACAGGCGTAGCTTTCGGCCGCTGGTTCATGAGCATGCTGTCCTGTGCTGCCTTAGCCGAATCGGAGCCCTCAGTGTTGCCACCGAAATCGGAACTCTGGAACGAGCCGCGGGAGTTGGTGACGATGTAATGCGTCATGCGCTCATCCGAACGGAAGAAGCTGCCCTGTAATGTACGCTCCGGAGTAACGAGGCGTGAGAACTTATAGGAATAAAGCTCATGTCGCTGCTCATCCCAGAAAAGTTCCTGAGAGGAGAAGCGCAAGCCATCCTTAGTCAACACCCGCACACGGGAACGCAGTTCCCAGAGATGCTGTTGGTCGAAATAATAAGCCGTGTCACACTGGATGTAAGCCTGAATATGGAAGTTCTCATCAAACTGCTCGAGGAACAGTCCCTTGTCGAAGGTCCAACGCGAGGGATGTTTCGCCTGGTTGACATCCCAACGCTCGGTAACGATGCGGTACTTGATGACACCGGAGTCGGAGATGAGCGTATTTACACCGAGCGTTGTCATCACGGAAGCAGAGTCGCGGTCACGGATAGCAGGTGCCGTATGCTCCACGGCCTCCTGACAAGAGGAGATGAAAGAAGACACAAAAAGAGCTAATAGTACACATATTATTATATGCATACTACTAACTCTCATCGTATTTCTATGATTTTTTCTACAGAAGCTTTCCATTCTTTGATTACTGCACCTTCCATTTAGCGAACCAACGCTCATTGAACGTCAGGCCGATATTGATACGGAATGTGTTCTCTGTGATAAAGTTTGTAGCTGACCGACGAACCCATGAGCCACTGATATTGAGAATCGAGCGGTTGTTCCAACTGTTCATGATGGGAATACCGAAGCCAAGGCTTGCACTCATCTCCTTAGGTCCATCCTGACCGTTAATATAATAATAAGGTGTAGCGTAGGATACTCCCACCCGATAGCGTATGCGATTGAGGAAATGTCGGTTATATTCTCCGGGGCAGTATTCGGCACCTACGGTCACCTTGTGACGGTCTTTGTACATTCCTGAAGCCATGGCGTAAGAGATGACACCGTTATTGGAACTGTACTCCGGCTCCGACACCTTGCCCCACTTCTGAAGCGTGTAGTCGGCTCCAATCTTCAACTGATTGTTATGATTATACAAGATTCCGATGCCATAAGAAGAAGGAATCTCGAGCTTAAGATTAGACCCGTTGTATACCGTTGTATCAGCTACGCTCGTCGAAGAGTTGGAAGAAATGACATCAAGCTCCGGCTTGCCGCCAATCTTATGTCCGTAAGTATAGGCTAGACCCAATGTCACCTCATCTTTTTTTGTGAGACGAGCTGTGTATTGAGCACCGAAGTTGAGCATGTAGCTCTCCACATCGGCTGTGGCAATCTTCGAGATACTGTTAACATATGAGTTGCTGAAACTATTGACCAGTGAGCGCGTGTAGTTGCCATAGAGATATCCACCGTTGACACCGATGGCGAAGCCTTTGAACGGCGACCATCCAAGACCAAGGTATACTTGATGGAATCCACCAGAGCCATCATATGAATCCGTCGACGTTGTGGAGTTGCCATCGTTGAGCGTTGTCGTTGACGAATATGAATATCCTACGTTTGTGTAAGGCAGGAATCCGAAACTCAAACCCAAATGACGCAGAACTCTGAAACCGGCAACAATATATTCGAAATCAGCGTTCTTTGCGTTCTTCTTCACGCCGTTCTCCTTGAAGTTGGTGATTTGGCCCGACACACCGATGTCGAAGATAAACGACAGGCTATCGAGCGATGCGTAGGAGGCAGGGTTGAGATAATTGATCTGATTATGGTCATGGAAGCCCAGTGCCAAACCGTCCATGCCTCGGTTAAAACCCGACGACTGCTCGGAGAGCTGACCCAAACCAAACTGGCTGTAGGGCGAGTTGGTGCCACTCTGAGCCTTCATCTGCTGAGCACAAGCAAGCAGCAGTAGACCCACAAGAATTTTTCCCGCTATAACGTTTCTTGTCTTCAATGCGTTCGTTCTTTTGATGATAATATTGAATACGATAATATCTCTGATTGAAAAATCAAGTGCAAAAGTATTGAAAAAAAATAAGATAAACGCACGATAAGTCGAAATAATAAGGTATTTTTGCACTGTGAAATTTAATATGAGATATTTTAAGCAAGCTGCACTCCTTGTTCTGTTGCTTGTCTCCATGCTCTCGAAGGCTCAAACTGTGGGGCCGGAGACACCATTGGAACAGATGGACAGCGTCAACATAAGTCTGCTCACATGCTCTCCTGGGCATGAGATATGGAGCCTTTACGGGCATACCGCCATTCGTTTTGAAGACCGGTTGCATCATATCGACTATTCCATCAACTATGGTCTCTTCAACCTTAGTCAGAAATATTTTATTCTGCGCTTCGTCTTCGGACTCACTGACTATCAGATGGGTATTGAGGATTACGACATGTTCCTCACCGACTACGGAGAGGAAGGGCGCGGCATCATTGAGCAACGCCTAAACCTCTCGCGACAGGAGAAACTCGCTATTGCAGAGGCTATCCAGTCCAATTATGATCCAAGCGTAAGGACCTATCGCTACAATTATTTTTATGACAACTGTACGACACGGGCACGCGACATCCTCGTCAAGCACCTCAATGGGAAGGTCAAATATCAGATCAATCCGAATGTCACATCGTCTTATCGCGAAATGACCCACCAGTGGAACCATGAGCATCGCTGGATGGCCTTTGGCTGCGATCTGCTCCTTGGTGTGGGCGCTGACCGCAAGACCGACTATCAGCAGCAGCAGTTCCTACCTGACTCCCTTAGAAAGGACTTCGCAAGCGCTGTCGTCGTGGAGCCTTCTGGCCGCACGCACAAACTTGTAGCGGATACTACGTATCCATTGGTACCGAACAATGCAGAAGAGAACAGTGGCTTCTGGACCACCGTTACCCCGACAGTCTTGTTTGCTGCGCTCTTCATTCTGACACTCATTATCGCTTTCTTCGAATATCGTCGGAAGAAAATATGCTGGCTTTACGACACCTTGTTGCTCACGGCTTCAGGTCTCGCCGGTATCATCCTTTTTCTGATGGTCTTCTCCGAGCATCCCACCGTGAGAGTGAACCTTCAGATCCTGTTGCTCAATCCGTTATCGATTATTTTCGTGTTCGGAGTGAGCCGCAGTGCGTATAAGCACCGGTTCCATTATTATTGGAAAATATTATTTGTTTGCCTCATTCTTTTCTTGGTCTGCGGGCTCTTTTTGCAAAAATATGCGGAAGGAATGTGGCTTTTGGCATGCACTTTGTTGTTAAGATGCATCATCAACCGGCTCGTATTGAAACCGAGCACTCAAAACATCGAGAAAGGGAATAAGAAATAATGCGATATTTAGCTCTTTTAGTAGCGGCACTGACCACAGCTGAGATGCAGGCTTACGAGCTTGCGCCACGTCTCGTTGTCAACGTTACCATCGATCAGCTTCGCTCCGACTATGTCGAGGCGTTCAGCAATTTCTACTCCCGTTACGGTTTCAAACGGTTGATGGATGAAGGGCTCGTCTACGACGGTGCTACCTACCCATTCTTCCCCGTCGATGAGTCATCGGCTGCAGCTTCTATCTCCACGGGCACAACTCCTTTCTACAACGGCATCATTGGCGATGCATGGCTCGATCGCAAGTCGCTGCAGCCTGTAGGGAGTGTCGACGACGGACAAGGATTCTATTCAGCCGACAAGATCCGCACGAGCACTATCGGCGATGAGCTGAAGGTGAGTTCAAACGGCAAGTCCCTCGTCTACTCATTTGCTGCTGACAGTAAGGCAGCTATTCTTCTGGCAGGACATGCCGCTGACGGCTGCTACTGGCTCGACAAGCAAGGATTATGGACAACGTCCTCATATTATCAGAAATCTATTCCCAAATGGGTCCGGAGCTATAACGACGGCTTCGGTACACAATACAGCAAGCAGAAGAACCGTCAGGACAATGACAATGTCGTGGACATGGCGCTTGCTGCAATGTCAGCCACGGATCTTGGCAAGGATGATGTCTCCGACATTCTCAATATCACGCTTTCCGCTACGAAAAGCGATGGCAAACCAGTGCACAACTGGCAGGAGGAGATGCAGAGCGTCTATCAGCAGCTCGACTATACGCTTGGCAGGCTCATCAACGCTGTAGAGAAGCGCATGAGCATGCAGCAGGTATTGTTTGTCGTCACTTCTACAGGTTACAACGAAGAGAAGCCCGCTGACCTCTCGCGTTATCGCATTCCTACCGGCACTTTCTATATCAACCGCACAGCAAGTCTGCTTAACATGTATCTTGGAGCAATCTATGGCTCAGGAAGATACGTGGAACAAGAATACGGCAACGAGATTTATCTCGACCACCGTCTCATTGAGCAAAAGCGTATCTCCATGTCGGAATTGCTCTCTCGCTCGCAGGAGTTTCTCATGCAGAGTGCTGGCGTGGCCGACGTTTATACGAGCCAGCGGCTGCAGTCGGGCAACAACGATATCCAAAAGATACGTGCTGGTTATAACCCCATCCTCAGTGGCGATATTATCATCAACGTAGCCCCAGGATGGAGACTTCTCAACGAGAACACGCAGCAGTCTTCGATGAGTCGTGCAGGCGTAGTTCCCTTCCCTATCATTTTCTTTGGCGACGGCATCAAGCATGAGCGTGTGGCAGAACCTGTCACCGTCGATCGAATCGCGCCTACCATTGCAAAGACTATCCGTATCCGTGCACCAAACGCATGCACCGTCGCTCCATTGTTTTAATGGAGAAAACATCGCTTTTTTCAGTCTTAAAAAGGCTGAATACCAAATACTTTTATTAACTTTGCATCCAAATAGAAAAAAATAATACAAGATATGAACTTCACCAAGTTTTTGAAATCCATCTTCGGAGATAAGTCAAAGCGCGACATGCGCCTGATCCAACCCCTCGTGGAGAAAGTGAAAGAGGCTTTCCCCGACATCGAAAAGCTGTCCAACGACGAGCTCCGTGCCAAGAGCAAGGAGATACAGAAATACGTGCAGGACGCTGCAAAGCCTTACAAGGACAAGATCGCTGAGCTCCGCGCCAAGATCGAGGACACGCCTATCGACGAGCGTGAGCCGATCTTCAACGAGATCGACAAGCAGGACAAGGAAATGCTTGACGAGCTGGAGAAAGCCCTCAACCATGTTATGCCTGTGGCTTTCGCCATTGTCAAGGATACTGCCCGCCGCTTCGCACAGAACGCTGACACCGTTGTGACAGCTACGGACTTCGACCGCGAGCTTGCTGCCAACCCGAAGAACGACTTCATCACCATCGATGGTGACAAGGCCATATACCACAACGAGTGGACGGCCGGTGGCAACAAGATCCACTGGGACATGGTGCACTACGACGTACAGCTCTTCGGTGGTATCGCGCTCCATCAGGGTAAGATCGCTGAGATGGCTACCGGTGAGGGTAAGACCCTCGTAGCTACACTCCCTGTATTCCTCAATGCCCTTACAGGCAACGGCGTGCACATGGTGACGGTCAACGACTACCTCGCCAAGCGTGACTCTGAGTGGATGGGACCACTCTATGAGTTCCACGGACTCTCCGTCGACTGTATCGACAAGCACCAGCCTAACTCTCCCGAGCGCCGCAAGGCTTACCAGGCTGATATCACCTTCGGTACGAACAATGAGTTCGGTTTCGACTATCTGCGTGACAACATGGCACTCTCTCCCGATGACCTCGTGCAGCGCCGTCACAACTTCGCCATCGTCGATGAGGTCGACTCTGTGTTGATCGATGATGCCCGTACCCCGTTGATCATCTCAGGTCCTGTGCCTAAAGGTGAGAACCAGATGTACGAAGAGTATCAGCCACTCGTAGAGAAACTCTATGAGGTACAGCGCAAGCAGGCTACCGAGCTCCTCGCCGACGCTCGCCAGAAGATCAACGCCGGCCGTCAAGAGACAGATAAAAACAAGGCTCAGCAGCTCCTTGACGAGGGCTTCCTCAGCCTCTACCGTTCTTTCAAGGCGCTGCCTAAGAACAAGGCGCTCATCAAGTATCTCTCTGAGGAGGGTATCAAGAGCGGCATGCAGAAGACCGAGGAGATCTACATGGAGAACAACAACCGCCGCATGCCGGAGGCCGTGAAGCCGTTGTATTTCGTTGTCGACGAGAAGATGAACTCCGCTGATCTCACGGATAAGGGTGCTGAATGGCTCGCCAATCAGGTGCACGACAAGAACCTCTTCGTGCTCCCCGACATTGCTTCGGAGCTCTCAGCTTTGGAGAATGAGAAAGGACTGAGCGATCAGGAGCGCCTCGACAAGAAGGATGACCTCCTCAACCACTACGCTGTTCAGAGTGACCGTGTACATACCCTGCAGCAGTTGCTGAAGGCTTACACGATGTTCAACAAGGACGATGAGTATGTCGTCATGGACGGCGAAGTGAAAATCGTCGATGAGCAGACGGGCCGTATCATGGAAGGCCGCCGCTGGAGTGATGGCCTGCACCAGGCCATCGAGGCCAAGGAGCACGTGAAGGTTGAGGCTGCTACACAGACCTTCGCTACCATCACCCTGCAGAACTACTTCCGTATGTACCACAAGCTTGCTGGTATGACAGGTACGGCTTCTACCGAGGCCGGTGAGTTCTGGGACATCTACAAGCTCGATGTCGTGGAGATTCCTACGAACCGTCCGGTGATCCGTAAGGACCTCGACGACCGTGTCTATAAGACGCAGCGTGAGAAATATGCTGCTGTCATCGAAGAGGTCGAAGAGATGCGTGTCCAGGGCCGTCCGTGCCTTGTAGGTACGACTTCCGTCGAGATCTCTGAGTTACTCTCACGTATGTTGACCATGCGTAAGATTCCTCACCATGTATTGAACGCCAAGCTCCACCAGAAGGAGGCTATGATTGTGGCCGAAGCCGGTAAGAGCACCATGGGTCAAGTATATATCACTTCCGACGGCAAGGCTTTCACTGATAAGCCGTCAGCTATACGTTACCAGGAAGCACTCATCAAGGCTGCTACCGACCATAAGAAAGGCTCTGACCCTGAGCTCGTCGGTAAGACAGCAGAGAGCCTCATCCACAACGAGGAGCGCTTGCTCGGTGCCGTGACGATCGCCACGAATATGGCTGGTCGTGGTACCGATATCAAACTGACACCTGAGGTGAAGGCAGCCGGTGGTCTCGCTATCATTGGTACGACACGTCACGAGAGCCGTCGTGTGGACCGTCAGCTTCGTGGTCGTGCAGGACGTCAGGGTGATCCAGGATCATCCGTGTTCTACGTGTCTCTTGAGGACGAGCTCATGCGTAAGTTCGGTTCAGAGCGTATCGCTCATGTCATGGACCGCCTCGGATTCGAGGATGGAGAGCGTATCGAGAGCCCGATGATCTCCAAGAGTATCGAGCGTGCTCAGAAGAAGGTCGAGGAGAACAACTTCGGTATCCGTAAGAACCTCCTCGAATATGATGATGTGATGAACAAGCAGCGTACCGTCATCTACGAGAAGCGTCGCCACGCTCTCATGGGTGAGCGTATCGGTATGGATATCACGAACGTCATCTGGGACCGTGTCGTGAGCATCATTGAGAGAAATGACTTTGAGGGTGCTAAGGAACAATTCCTGGAGATTCTCTCCATGGAGGTGCCATTCACAGCCGAGGAGTTTGAAAACTCTGACCGCGGTGAGCTTGAGGAGCGTGCGTTCCAAGATGCTATGGCAGCCTTCAAGCGTAAGACTGACCGTATCCAGAGCGATGCTTACCCCGTCATCAAGGATGTCTATGAGAACCAGGGTAACATCTACCAGTTCATCCTCATCCCTATCACTGACGGTCGCCACGTCGTTCAGCTCCGTGTCAACCTCAAGGAGGCTTACGAGACGGAAGCTAAGAATATCGTCAAAGAGTTTGAGAAGTTCGTCGTCCTCCACATCATCGACGACGACTGGAAAGAGAACCTCCGTCAGCTCGATGAGCTGCGCCACTCTGTGCAGAACGCATCCTATGAGCAGAAAGACCCGTTGCTCGTCTTCAAGCTCGAGAGTGCTAAGCTGTGGGATTCAATGATCGACGACATGAACAACCGCATCGCTTCGTTCCTCATGCGTGGTCAGATCCCCGTGCAGCAGCAAGGACCCGTGCAGGAGGCTGCTCCCGAGGAGCATCAGCAGCGATACAATGAGCAGAAAGCCAACCTCGACGAGATAGAGGAAGCACAGCGCCGCGCCGCTATGCAGGACACACGCGAGGGTGCTGAGCCCCAGCGTCGTATGCCTATCATCCGCGAGAAGATGCCAAGGCCCAACGATCCGTGTCCCTGCGGAAGTGGCAAGAAGTTCAAGAACTGCCACGGCAAAGGACTTAGATAATGATAGAAAAACACATCGTATTGGAAGACATTGACCCCGTAACATTCTACGGGGTCAACAACGGACACTTGCAGATGATCAAGTCGTTGCACCCTAAGACACGTATCGTGGCAAGGGGCAACGTGCTGCGGGTGCTCGGAGATGAGGAAGACATGGCGAAGGTCGAAGAGGAAATCGAGACCATGCGCAAGCATATCCTCAAATACAACACCCTCTCGGAGGAGGATATCCTCGACATCGCCAAAGGTCATAAGACGAAGGCCGATGCTACGAAAGACGTCCTCGTCTACAGTGTCTCGGGAAGACCCATTAAAGCCCGCTCAGAGAATCAGCAGAAGCTCCTCGACGCCTTCGCAAGGGATGACATGGTATTCGCTGTAGGACCTGCGGGAACGGGTAAGACCTATCTCAGCATCGCCCTCGCCGTAAGAGCGCTGAAAGACAAAGACATCAAGAAGATCATCCTAAGCCGCCCTGCGGTGGAAGCCGGTGAGAAACTTGGATTTCTTCCCGGTGACATGAAGGATAAGATCGATCCCTACCTGCAGCCGCTTTACGACGCTTTGGAGGATATGATCCCCGCCGTGAAACTGCAGGACATGATGGAGAAACACGTCATCCAGATTGCGCCCCTGGCGTTCATGCGTGGTCGCACGCTCTCCGATGCCGTCGTTATCCTCGACGAGGCGCAGAACACCACACCGGCGCAGATCCGTATGTTCCTCACCCGTATGGGATGGAACACGAAGATGATCATCACCGGTGACATGACGCAGGTCGACCTGCCCCGACAGCAGAAGAGCGGACTGAGAGAGGCTCTCGAGATTCTGCACAACGTAGAAGGTATCTCTATTGTCAACCTCAATCAGAAAGATATCGTCCGCCACAAGCTCGTGACGAGGATCGTGAACGCATACGATGCATACGACAAGAAAATAGCTTCGCTAAAATCAAATAATAAGCAAAATGAAAGCATTGACAAGGACTGATTTCCATTTCGATGGACAGAAGAGTGTTTACCATGGTAAAGTTCGTGACGTATACAACATCAACGATGACCTCATTGTGATGGTGGCTACTGACCGTATCTCCGCTTTTGATGTGGTGCTCCCCAAGGGCATTCCATTCAAAGGTCAGGTGCTCAACCAGATAGCCTCTAAGTTTCTTGACCTCACCAGCGACATTTGCCCCAACTGGAAACTCGCTACTCCCGATCCTATGGTCACCATCGGCCGTAAGTGTGAGGGCTTCCGTGTGGAGATGATCATCCGTGGCATCCTCACGGGCTCTGCATGGCGAGAGTACAAGAATGGTTGCCGTGAGCTCTGTGGCGTGAAGCTCCCCGAGGGCATGCGCGAGAATGAGCGCTTCCCCGAGCCTATCATCACCCCGACAACAAAAGCCGATGAAGGTCACGACATGAACATCTCCAAGGAGGAGATCATCAAGCAGGGTATCGTCTCAGCTGAGGACTACGCTGTCATCGAGGACTGGACCCGCAAGCTCTTCGCTCGTGGCCAGGAGATCGCTGCCAAGCACGGCCTCATCCTTGTCGACACCAAATATGAGTTCGGCAAGCGCGATGGCAAGCTCTATCTCATCGACGAAATCCATACACCTGACTCCAGCCGTTACTTCTATGCTGACGGTTACGAGGAGCGTTTCGCCAAGGGCGAGCCTCAGAAGCAGCTCTCCAAGGAGTTCGTACGTCAGTGGCTCATTGAGCACAACTTCATGAACCAGCCTGGACAGAAGATGCCGGAGATCACCGACGAGTATGCAGAGAGCGTCTCTGACCGTTACATCGAGCTCTATGAGCACATCACCGGTGAGAAGTTCGATAAGGCCGCTGAGGAAGGTGACATCGCTGCCCGCATCGAGCGCAATGTCAAGAACTGGCTCGCTAACTACAAGAAATAATTGTAAGAAGTAATCGTAAAAGATAATCGCAAGGTTATTCATGTACGACCAGGAAAAGATAAAGCCATACGGCAAGCAGGGAGACAAGGGGCAACTTGTGGAGGAGATGTTTGATAACATCGCCCCCACCTATGACGCCCTCAACCACCGCTTGTCGTGGGATATCGACAAAGGATGGCGCAGGAAGGCAATAGGCCTTCTTGCGCCTTTCCATCCCCAGTCGATTCTTGATATCGCCACCGGCACAGGAGACTTCGCGATCCTCGCCGCTCAGATGCTATGCCCCGAGAAACTCATCGGCGCAGACATCTCTGAGGGAATGATGAATATCGGAAAGGAGAAAGTAAAGAAGCTCGGGCTCAACAACATCGTCTCTTTCAAGAAAGAAGACTGCATGGCAATGTCGTTTGAGGACAACACATTTGATGCTGTCACGGCGGCGTTCGGCATCCGCAACTTTCAGGATCTTGACAGAGGTCTTAAAGAGATGTGTCGCGTGCTAAAGAAAGGCGGACACCTGAGCATCGCTGAGCTGACGACTCCCGTTTCGTTCCCCATGAAGCAACTGTTCCACATCTACTCCCACACAATATTGCCTGTCTATGGCAAGCTCATCAGTAAAGACAACAGTGCTTACAGCTATCTCACTGCTACTATTGAAGCATTCCCCCAAGGAGAAAAGATGATGGAAATATTAAGGAAGGCCGGATTCTCCAAAGTAAGTTTCAAAAGACTTACCTTCGGAATATGTACCTTGTATTTTGCTGAGAAATAAAGAGATAATTCTCCTATATATATGATTTCCCTATAACAACTTTCGCCACTATGGATAAATACGGATTAATAGGTTACCCCCTGGTTCACTCATTCTCTATCAGCTATTTCAATGAGAAATTCAAGAACGAAGGTATCAACGCTGTGTATGAGAACTATGAGATTCCCACCATTGAACAATTACCCGAGGTTTTAGACACGAACCCCGAACTTCGCGGTCTCAACGTGACCATTCCATACAAGGAGAAAGTGATCAGCTACCTCGACGGTCTCAGTCCTGAGGCAAGTGAGATAGGCGCCGTCAACGTCATCAAGATTGAACACAAAGGCAAGAAGACTGTGCTCAAAGGCTACAACAGTGACGTGATAGGATTCACACGAAGCATTGAGCCGATGCTTGAGTCGTATCATAAGAAAGCACTGATCCTTGGCACTGGCGGCGCTTCAAAAGCTATTGAGTTCGGATTGCGATCTCTCAAACTTGAGACACTCAAAGTGAGCCGAACGGGAAAAGACGGTGCCATACGATATACGGACATCACTCCGGAGATGATTAAGGAATACAACGTAATCGTCAACTGTACTCCTTGTGGCATGTTCCCGCACGCCGACGAATGTCCTGACCTACCCTACGATGCCATGGACAGCCACACACTGCTCTACGACCTCATCTATAATCCCGACGAGACGCTCTTCCTCAGCAAAGGCAAGAAGAAAGGGGCTATCATCAAAAATGGACTCGAAATGCTACTCCTGCAGGCTTTCGCCAGCTGGGAGTTCTGGAATAGTTAAGAGTTTTAAGTTAGTTAGGAGTTAGGAGATAGGAGTTAGGAGTTTTAAGTTAGTTGGAGTTAGGAGTTTATTAGGAATCGAGAAAAAACAAAGAATATGAACAACAGATATATGATGCGCGGTGTATCAGCCGCCAAAGAGGATGTTCACAACGCTATCAAGAACATCGATAAGGGTATCTTCCCACAGGCTTTCTGTAAGATCATCCCCGACACACTCGGAGGTGACCCCGACTATTGCAATATCATGCACGCCGATGGTGCCGGCACGAAGTCATCATTGGCCTATATGTACTGGAAAGAGACTGGTGACCTGAGTGTATGGAAAGGTATCGCCCAGGACGCTGTGGTGATGAATACCGATGATCTGCTCTGTGTAGGAGCCGTGGACAATATCCTCGTGTCTTCTACGATAGGCCGCAACAAGATGCTTGTACCCGGTGAGGTCATCTCTGCCGTCATCAATGGCACCGATGAGTTCTTAGGTCAGCTTCGCGACATGGGTATCGGCATCTATCCCACTGGTGGTGAGACGGCTGATGTTGGCGACCTCGTGAGAACTATCATTGTCGACTCTACCGTCACCTGCCGCATGAAGCGCAGCGACGTCATCAACAACGCCAACATCCGCCCGGGTGATGTCATCGTGGGTCTGAGTTCCACAGGCCAGGCTACCTATGAGGACCGTTACAATGGTGGTATGGGAAGCAACGGACTGACAAGTGCACGCCACGATGTCTTTGCCAAGTATCTCGCAGAGAAGTTCCCCGAGAGCTATGACCACGCCGTACCTGATGAGCTCGTGTACAGTGGTAAATATCATCTCACCGATAAGATTGAGGGTCTCGATGTCGATGCCGGACAGCTCGTGCTCTCCCCCACCCGTACCTACGCTCCTGTCATCAAACGACTGCTCGACGAGATGCGCCCGGAGATCCACGGAATGGTACACTGCACTGGCGGTGCCCAGACAAAGGTGCTGCATTTCGTTGGCGAGAACTGCCGTGTCGTGAAGGACAACATGTTCCCCATTCCTCCACTGTTCAAGATCATCCACGACTGTTCCGGCACCGATTGGAAAGAGATGTACCAGGTGTTCAACATGGGTCATCGCATGGAGATCTATGTGCGTCCGGAGGTTGCCGACAAGGTGATCGCCGTGAGCAAGAGCTTCAACATCGACGCACAGGTTATCGGTCACATCGAGGAAGGCAAGCGCTCATTGACCATCAAATCAGAATATGGAGAATTCAACTATTAATATAAGTAGGTGGATTAATACAACACCTAAAGTTCATTAATAATGGCTGAAGAAAAAAATTCAATACTACAGAAACTTGACGGACTTGAGGCTCGGTACGAAGAGGTATCGACACTCATCACCGACCCGGAGGTCATCGCTGACCAGAGTCGTTATGTCAAGTTGACTAAGGAATACAAGGAACTTGGCGACATTATGGACGCACGCAAGCGTTATGTCGCCTGCCTCAATGCTATCAAGGAGTCAAAGGACATTATCGTCAACGAGAGTGACCCCGACATGAAAGCGATGGCGAGAGAAGAACTGCAGGAAAACGAGGAACTGCAGCCGAAGCTCGAGGAAGAGATCAAGATGCTGCTCGTACCGAAGGATCCTGAAGACGCGAAGAACGTACAGATGGAGATTCGTGCAGGGACGGGTGGCGACGAGGCTGCACTCTTCGCCGGCGACCTCTTCAATATGTACAAGCGCTTCTGCGACTCCAAAGGATGGACGGTGAGCGTCACCTCTTTCAACGAAGGTGCCGTAGGTGGCTACAAAGAGATCGACTTTGCTGTAAGCGGAGATAATGTCTATGGAACGCTCAAATATGAGTCAGGCGTGCACCGTGTACAACGTGTCCCTGCTACAGAGACCCAGGGCCGTATGCATACGAGTGCTGCCACAGTAGCTGTGCTCCCTGAGGCTGAGAAGTTCGAGGTGCATATCGATGAGAGCAAGATCAAGTGGGATACGTTCCGCTCGAGTGGTGCCGGTGGTCAGAACGTAAATAAGGTGAGTTCCGGTGTGCGTCTTCGTTATCCGTGGAAGAATCCGGAGACCGGAGAGGAAGAAGAAATTCTCATCGAGTGTACGGAGACGCGTGACCAGCCAAAGAACAAGGAGCGTGCCCTGAGCCGCCTCTATACTTTCGTCTACGACCGCGAGCATGCTAAGTACGTCGGTGACATTCAGAGCCGTCGTAAGTCGCTCGTCTCTACAGGTGACCGCTCGGCAAAGATTCGTACCTACAACTATCCACAGGGACGCGTCACCGACCACCGCATCGGATACACCATCCACGACCTGCAAGGGTTCATGAACGGAGATATCCAGGACATGATCGACCACCTCACCGTGGCAGAGAATGCAGAGAAACTCAAGGAAAGCGAACTGTAATTAATATTCTAAATTTATGGCACGATTCTGGACACGTAAGAAAGAAGATTACTCGAAAGATGAGGAGACCATGCAGCCCGAAGACTTCCTCGTGAGGCTCGCAAAGCGCAAGGAAGAGAAAGCTGTGGAGAAACCAAAGATTGAGAATACAAAATAACACATCTATATTATGAATAGACAAGAACTTGTCAAGGAGATCTTCGAAAAAAAGTCGTTTCTCTGTGTTGGGCTCGACACAGACATCAACAAGATTCCTGACTTTCTGAAGGATAACAAGGATGCCATCTTCGAGTTCAACAAGGCTATCATCGACGCCACAGCTCCTTACTGCGTGGCCTACAAGCCTAACCTCGCTTTCTACGAATGCTATGGCCTCGATGGTATGGCAGCACTCTGGAAGACCATCAACTATCTTCGCGGTGCCTATCCCAAACATTTCATCATCGCTGACGCCAAGCGCGGTGACATCGGCAACACATCGGCGATGTACGCTAAGTCGTTCTTCGGGAACCTTGGCGTCGACGCCCTCACAGTGGCTCCTTACATGGGTGAAGACAGTCTCACACCGTTCCTTGAATATAAGGACAAATGGACCATCGTCCTTGCTTTGACCAGCAATAAAGGCAGCCACGACTTCCAGCTCACTGAGGATAAAGACGGTGAGCGTCTCTTCGAGAAAGTCATCAAGAAGACGCAACAGTGGGGCACAGAAGACAACATGATGTATGTTGTCGGAGCCACACAAGGTCAAATGTTTGAGGACATTCGCAAAGTTGCCCCGAATCATTTCTTGCTCGTTCCCGGTGTCGGTGCACAGGGCGGCAGTCTGCAGGAAGTATGTAAATATGGTATGATCAAAGACTGCGGACTGCTTGTCAACTCTAGTCGCGGCATCATTTATGCCGGTCACGATGAGCACTTCGCAGAAGCTGCAAGAGATAAGGCAAAAGAGCTGCAACAACAGATGCAAAAGGAGCTCGAAGCTCTCTAATTTTATTCACAAACGGCGTATAAGTGTGCAATTATACGCCGTTTGCGTTATAAAAATATCAAATAATCTATCTACAATCCTATTATTCGAGAATAATTCATTATTTTTGCAGAAACATTTCATAATCATGACGTATTACAAACGTCTTTTCTAAAAGTTATTGCAATAATATAATGGAATTTTCTGCTAAACAGATAGCCCAGTTCATTCAGGGTCGTGTGGAAGGAGACGAGAATGCCATGGTGCATACCTTCGCAAAGATTGAAGATGGAACTCCTGGCTCCATTTCTTTCCTGGCCAACCCCAAATACGTTCAATATATTTACGACACGAAGGCAAGCATTGTCCTCGTGGATGACAGCCTCAATTTTGAGCATCCTGTAAAGACGACAATCATCCGTGTGAAGAATGCGCGTGACTGTGTGGCTAAGCTCTTGCAGCTTTATGCCTCAAGTCTTCCGAAGAAGAAAGGCATCGATCCACTTGCCTTCATCTCACCAAAAGCAAAGGTCGGTAAGGATTGTTACGTGGGAGCCTTTGCTTATATTGGCGATGGCGTGGAGATTGGCGATGGCTGCCAAATCTATCCCAACGTCACCATCATGGAGAATGTAAAGATAGGCAACAACTGTCTTTTCTATCCCCATGTGAGCATCTACTACGGCTGCCACATCGGCAACAACGTGACCTTGCATTCTGGTGCTGTCATCGGTGCTGACGGATTCGGATTTGCTCCCAATCCTGAGACCAATCAGTATGATAAGATCCCACAGCTCGGCATCGTAACAATAGAAGACAACGTTGAGATCGGTGCCAACACCTGCGTAGACCGCTCTACAATGGGTACAACAACCGTACGCAAGGGTGTTAAGCTCGATAATCTCGTACAGATTGCGCACAACACAGACATCGGTGAGAACACCGTCATGTCAGCACAAGTTGGCGTGGCTGGCTCCACGACCGTCGGTCAGTGGTGTATGTTTGGTGGCCAGGTAGGTATCTCCGGTCATATCAAGATTGGAGACAAGGTGCTGCTTGGTGCACAGTCGGGTGCGCCTTCGTCTATCGAGAGCAACCAGATGCTCATCGGCACGCCTCCTGTAGGCAAGATGGCTTTCTTCAGAAGTCATGCCCTGGTGAATAAACTTCCGGAACTTTACAAGCAGCTCAATGCACTGCAGAAAGAGGTAGAGGAATTAAAAAAGAATGCATCAAAATGATGCATTAAATAAAGAACTAAGAATAAGCAAGATATGGACGCAGAAAAACAAAAGACACTCGGAGGGAGCTTTTCTCTCTTCGGCAAAGGTCTTCATACGGGTCTGAACCTTACAGTGACTTTCAACCCGGCACCCGAGAACACAGGCTATAAGATTCAACGTATCGACCTCGAAGGACAACCTATCATTGAAGCCATCGCTGAGAATGTCGTTGACACGCACCGTGGCACAGTTCTGCAAAGAGGAGAAGCAAGAGTCTCTACCGTGGAACACGGTATGTCGGCACTCTATGCTATGGGCATTGACAACTGCCTCATTCAGGTTAACGGCCCGGAGTTTCCTATCCTTGACGGTGCCGCTGACGAATATGTCGAGCAGATTCAGAAGGTTGGTATTGTTGATCAGAACGCACCCAAGGACTATTATATTATTCGCAAGAAGATTGAGGTTCGCGACGAAGAAAGTGGTTCAGTCATCACTATCCTTCCCGATATGGATTTCTCCATCACAGCGATGTGCTCGTTCAATTCAAAGTTCATCAGCTCACAGTTTGCCACCCTCGACAGCATCGACAAATATGCTACAGATATTGCTCCGGCCCGTACCTTTGTTTTTGTACGTGATATTGTGCCATTGCTTGAGGCAAACCTCATCAAAGGTGGTGACCTCGACAATGCTATCGTCATCTATGAGCAGCAAGTAGAACAAGCTAAACTTGACAAGCTTGCCGACTTCCTCCACGTACCCCATATCGATGCTACAAAGATTGGATATATCCAGCACCGCCCCTTGCAGTGGGATAACGAATGTACACGCCACAAACTGCTCGATATCATCGGCGATATGGCACTTATTGGTAAGCCTATCAAAGGCCGTATCATCGCTACACGCCCCGGCCACACAGTGAACAACAAGTTCGCTCGCCTCATGCGTAAGGAAATACGCAAGCACGAGGTGCAGGCTCCCATCTATGACCCCAACGAGGAACCACTGATGGATAATATCCGTATCCGGGAGCTTCTGCCTCACCGTTACCCCATGCAGCTCGTAGATAAGGTCATTGCCATGGGAGCCACAACAATCGTAGGCGTAAAGAATGTCACAGCCAATGAGCCGTTCTTCCAGGGACACTTCCCACAGGAGCCTGTGATGCCAGGTGTGCTTCAGATTGAAGCCATGGCACAGTGCGGTGGTCTGCTCGTCCTCAGCCAATTGAAAGATCCGGAGAAATGGTCTACTTACTTCCTCAAGATTGATGGAGTGAAGTTCCGTCACAAAGTTGTTCCCGGCGACACGCTGCTCTTCCGTGTTGAGCTTCTCGGCCCCGTGCGCCACGGCATCAGTTCGATGAAAGGCTACATGTTCGTGGGTGATCACGTCGTATCAGAAGCTACGTTCACTGCACAGATCACGAAGAATGAAGAGTGAAGAATAAAAACGATAAGAAGAATATATGAATAAGATAAGCCCATTAGCATTCGTTGATCCGGATGCAAAACTTGGCGACAACAACGTTATCGGCCCGTTTTGTTTCATCGATAAGAACACGGTTCTCGGCGATAACAACGTGTTGCACAACGGCGTTACCATCAACTACGGTGCAAGGATTGGCAACAACAACGAGGTCTTCCCCGGTGCTAGCCTCTCCACAAAGCCCCAGGACCTGAAGTTCAAAGGTGAGGACACTCAATGCTTCATCGGTGACAATAACAGTATCCGCGAGAATGTAACTATCTCTCGTGGTACAGCCTCCAAAGGCAAGACTATTGTTGGCAACAACAACTTACTCATGGAGAACATGCACCTTGCACACGACTGTGTTTTAGGTAATAATTGCATCATTGGCAACTCAACAAAATTTGCCGGTGAGGTAACGATTGATGACAATGCTGTCATCTCCGCTACCGTCCTCTGCCATCAGTTCTGCAAGATTGGCGGATACGTGATGATCCAGGGTGGTTGCCGTTTCAGTCAGGACATTCCTCCTTACATCATTGCAGGCAAGGAGCCGACACGCTATGCCGGAGTCAACCTCGTAGGTCTGCGCCGTCACGGTTTTAGCAACGACCTCATCGAACTCATCCATAATGCTTATCGACTCATCTACAGTGAGGGAATCATTGCTGATGGCTTGAAGAAGGTACAGAGTGAACTGCAAGTGACGCCGGAGATACAGTACATCATCGACTTTATCTCTACATCTAAACGAGGCATCATTCGTTAAGACATCATTCGCAGAAGCATCATCGAAATCAATACATTGAATACACTGTTTGTACTTCTCGGTCCTACGGGTGTGGGCAAGAGCGAAGCAGCCCTGACGATAGCCAAGCATCTCGGCTCTCCTATTATCAATGCTGACTCCCGGCAGATATACAAAGAGATACCTGTCGGTACCGCAGCGCCGACTCCTGAGCAACAGAAAGAAGTAAAACATTATTTCGTCGGTAACCACTCCATCGACGATTATTATAGTGCGTCGCTCTATGAGGAAGACTGTCTCTCCCTCATAGAGCGACTTTTTAATGGGCAAGAGGATGGAATCCGCCATTCTTCGCTTCTTCTCACTGGCGGCAGCATGATGTATATCGATGCCGTATGCAAAGGTATCGATGATATTCCAACCATCAATGACGAAACACGACAATGGATGAAACAAAGGCTACAAACAGAAGGACTTCCCAAGCTTGTAGAAGAACTTCATCAGTTAGACCCCGAATACTGGGCCATTGTCGACAAGAACAATCCACGGCGTGTCGTCCATGCCTTAGAGATATGCCATCAGTCGGGCCATCCTTATTCTTTCTACCGCAAAGGAACGATCAAGCAGCGCCCTTTCCGAATCATCAAGATAGGACTGAACCGCCCACGCGAAGAGATGTATGAGCGCATCAATCAGCGTGTCATCGAAATAGTGAAGCAGGGGCTCATCGAAGAGACACTTGCTGTCTATAACAAACGATCACTCAACGCGCTAAACACTGTTGGCTACAAAGAGATGTTCGATTACCTCGATGGCCTCATCACGCTCGACGAAGGCATTCGTGAGATCCAATCGAATACGCGCCGATATATGCGCAAACAACTGACATGGTTCAAAAAAGACCCGGATATTCATTGGTTCAGTCCCAATGATCTCCTGGCCATCCTTCGTTTTATTGATAATCCAAGTCTTTGAGTGCAGGGTGCGACCCTTGTGGTCGTCCGCACCCCGAATGGATAAATAAAAAAGCGTAAAGCGCGTGTCACCACGAACTTTACGCCGGAGAGTAATTTATGAATGAAAAGAATGTAATCTCTTATATTGTAGTATCTCTTAATGTATGTCTCTAAACTAGTTCTCTCTTATATTCCTTTTTTCTTATTTCTGATGCAAAGATAAAGAGAAAACCGATACCCTCAAAATTCTTTCAGCGAATGCCAAATTTTATTCAGTGAACTATCATCTGATAAATATTTATTCCTTTAAGCTTTCCTTTCGAGTTGGATATTGCAGATGATTCATGGCATGTCCACCCCATGTCGTCTCATTGACGAACTCAAAGCCGATAGCCCGATAGAGCCTCTCTGCCCAAGGATGAGTATGATCGACAAGCAGACCTACCGGTTGACTGCCGTGACGCTTGATAGCCTCCTTGATAAGCCTTGTAGCAAGTCCCCGTTTCCGAAAATTCTTCTTCACGCACAATGAGTCAAGATAATACTCACCTGCTTGAGTCTCATCATCCATATTGGAAAAGTCTTGCTCCAAATATTCAGCCGCCTTCTCAATGAACCGTTTGCGAAGGCGTTGAAGGTCTTTGCCACCATATCCCACCAAGCAACCGGCTAACTGTCCATCAACCAAGGCCACGAGTGTGTTACGATACGAATACTGGCTGTCGTCCATTTCTACGAGCGACGTCATCATCCGATGAAAATCTTCTAACGTATGTGCTTCGCCCGCAAAGTTCTGACAACAGTCATAGTCCATCGCCTCCATGATCAAAGACGCTATCTCTGCTGCCTGCTCTTTCCGGGCACCAACGATCTCTATCACTTCGTCTTCAGCCATTATTTTACATCTTAACCGTTTTGTTCAACAGATAATTGTCAAGGATGACCATGGCCGCCATGCTCTCAACGATAGGCACGGCACGTGGCACCACGCAAGGGTCATGACGGCCCCGCACATCCACCGTCGTAGCATTGCCGTGGATATCAATCGTCGGTTGCGGCATGAGCAGGGTTGCCACAGGCTTGAAGGCTACCCGGAAGAAGATGTCGGCACCATTGGAGATACCGCCTTGTATACCACCGGAATGATTCGACTTCAGTCCTTCAGGCGTAAAGATGTCGTTGACCTCGGAGCCATGATGCGACACTATCTCGAAGCCATCTCCAATCTCAAAGCCTTTCACGGCATTGATAGAAAGCATAGCGCCACCCAACTGGGCATTGAGTTTTCCAAACTCAGGCTCACCCAAGCCTACCGGACAGCCTTTGATGACACACGTCACGACACCGCCCACGGTATCGCCCTTTCCTTTCACATCCAGGATCAGCGCTTCCATATCTTTGGCTTTTTCTTCATCGGGACAGCGCACGATGCTGTCCTCCGTCTTAGAGAGATCATAACGGCGGTAGTCGCGGTCCAAAGCGATGTTTCCTACCTGTGAGACGTAAGCCTGAATAGACACGCCTAAATGTTTCAAAGCGAGCTTAGCCAGTGCACCTCCCACACAACGCGCGATGGTGATACGTGCAGAAGAACGGCCGCCACCACGATGGTCGCGGATGCCATATTTATTATAATAGGTATAGTCAGCATGTGAAGGACGGAAGAGATCACGGATATTATTGTAGTCCTTCGAGTGCTGGTTCGTATTCCGCACGATGAAGCCAATGGGTGTACCGGTCGATTTTCCCTCGAATACACCACTGAGCAGTTCCACCTGATCAGGCTCATTGCGTGAGGTCGTCACCTTACTCTGACCGGGGCGACGACGCGAGAGTTCATGCTGAATGAAGTCGAGATCGATTTCGATTCCTGCCGGCATTCCATCGACAACTCCGCCTACTGCTGCTCCATGACTCTCACCAAAAGATGTGAGCGTAAAAACGTTCCCAAAAGTATTGCGCATAATTATTTTTTTGTTCTTTGATGGTTTCTGTTACAAAGGTACGCTTTTTGCTTCAATTATGATACCAAGAAGTGGGTATTTTATTAGAATCACTACTTTTAGGTATTGTGGCATTGGGAGAAATCAAGTAACTTTGCCACCAGAAAACAAAATAATAAATAAAAAAGTATTAGAACTATGAGCAAGACAATTGTAGTTTACGGTTCATCAACAGGCACCTGTGAGGCTATCGCACAGACTATCGGCGAGAAGTTGGGCGCAAATGTTATCAATGTGTCAGACCTTACTGCCAATGATGTCAAAGAGGCAGACAACCTCGTTCTCGGCACTTCTTCATGGGGTGCAGGCGAGATGCAGGACGACTGGTACGACGGCGTGAAGGTACTGAAAGAGGCAGGCCTGAGCGGTAAAAAAGTAGCAGTGTTCGGCTGCGGCGACAGTGAGTCGTACAGCGACACGTTCTGTGGCGGCATGAAAGAGCTGTACGATGCAGCAGAGGCTGCCGGTGCCACAATGGTTGGCAACAACGTTTCCACAGACGGCTACACCTTTGATGACAGCGAGTCTGTAGTTGACGGTCACTTCATCGGCCTCGCCCTCGACGATGTCAATGAGGACGACAAGACAGAGGAGCGTATCAACGCCTGGATTCCGACATTAGGATTCTAAATTATCACACGTATGGGCGGCCGTAATGACCGTCCATACGAACGAATGGAAGGAGAACGTTAAACATTTAAGTCAAGAAATAAGTCATGCCAGAATATCCCATAGAGATGAAGGTTCTGATGAACCACATTTACGAATACGAGAAAGGTGTGCGCCGCTTGGTGCTGTACACATTCAACGCATGCTATGCCGCCTACGCCGTAGAAAAACTTGAGCGCAAGCATATCGACTATATCCTGCGGTCAGCAGGACGCGACACAGTCAACTTGTTTTTTGGCAAGAAGGAATGCATCGAGGCAATCGGAATGATTGTGAACAAGCCGCTCAACAAGCTCACTCCCGAGGAGGACTTCATGCTCGGTGCCATGCTCGGCTATGACATCACCATGGAGTGTGAGCGTTACTGCGAGCTTAAAGGGCGTAACAGTTACGCTACCGCATAAATAATCAAGGCCATAACAGATCTTCAGAAGATTTTATCTACCCTCAATTCCGCAACCTTACTAATAGTCTCAGGGCATTGCGGTCAAAACCGCCCAGAATGCGATTTCTCTTGTTCAAACTGGCTTTTTGCCATGTCCTAACAGATATGATCGTATAACACCCCC